>Ga0247611_10000030_pt1 | contig 260232 bp, 198 predicted proteins | sample 177DNAGHGhighgp2_FD_192422 | JGI IMG/M metagenome (GOLD analysis project Ga0247611, IMG submission 192422) | Sheep rumen microbial communities from Palmerston North, Manawatu-Wanganui, New Zealand - 1770 DNA GHGhigh gp2 | ecosystem: Host-associated > Mammals > Digestive system > Stomach >... | reverse complement strand
CTGCATAAGGAAGAACTCAAGTACGAAAACATCAAGATTGCAACCCGTAACTATAAAGACTAATCCCGATTATGGAATATAATGTGAAAGTATGGCGTCAGAAGAACGCCAAAGCAAAAGGCCATTTCGAGACCTACCACGTTACGGATGTGGAGGAAGATGCTTCTTTCCTCGAAATGCTTGATATCCTGAACGATCAGCTCATCCGCAGGGGTATTGAACCCATCGCCTTCGATCACGACTGCCGTGAGGGTATTTGCGGTGCCTGTTCCCTGTATGTAGACGGCCGTGCCCACGGTCCGGACGACCAGGTAACCACCTGCCAGCTGTTCATGCGTCATTTCAAACCCGGTGCTACCATTACCGTGGAACCTTGGCGCAGCGGCGCTTTCCCGGTGATCAAGGACCTGGTGGTAGACCGTACCGCCTTCGACAAGATCATGCAGGCCGGCGGTTTCATCACCGTACGTGCCGGCAGCGCCCAGGACGGTAACACCCAGCTCATCTCGCACGACGATGCCGAGCTTTCCATGGATGCCGCCGCCTGCGTAGGTTGCGGTGCCTGTGTGGCTACCTGTAAGAATGGTTCTGCCATGCTGTTCGTGGCCGCCCGCGTGAGTTCCCTGGCCCTGCTGCCTCAGGGCAGGCCCGAAGCCGCCCGTCGCGCCCGCGCCATGGTGGCCAAGATGGACGAACTGGGCTTTGGTAACTGCACCAACACCCGCGCCTGCGAGATGGAGTGCCCCAAGCACGTTACCATCGACCACATCGCCCGCCTGAACCGCGAGTATCTCAAGGCCCGCTTCAGCGAGTAGGGTTGTAATCTATAAGAAAAAAGCACCTCAGACAAACTGGGGTGCTTTTCGTTTAATAAATGTTGTTCTTTACGGATTCGGGAATGGAGGCTATTTTTTTGTAGGTATCGACCTCTTTTCCTCCGGCGGTTGTGAGGGTGAGACTGGAATCGCTCACTGTTGCGCTATAAGGGCCCCAGGAAGTACCTTTATCGTACGTTCCGAGTAATTGGTTACCCTCGTACTTAAAAGTGCCTGTAAAGACCGAATAACGGCCTTCTCCTAATTTTTGGTAAAGGATGAACGTCTTGTCTGTCTTGAACTCGACATAAACGTTAACGGTAACGGAACCGACCGTGGCTTTGGTGGTCACGTTGGTAAGTTCCCAACATCCAACTACCGTAGTTTTGACTTCGGGTTCGGGGTTATCCTTTCCACCGCAGGCTGCCAGTACAAGGGCAGCTGCCATAAAAGCAAATAATCTTTTCATCATAACCAACCTCCTGTTCCATTAGCACCGTTCACATCACGGACAATCAGGGATACATCCTGTTTCAGTTCCATACCACCGGTAGGGTTGTCACCGCCACCCAGGTGGTCGCCACCGCCAGCTACGGTAATGGTGATTTTACCGGAGCCGATTTTGGTAGGATAGATGTACAGGCGGCCGAACTGGATATAGGCATAGGCCTCCCCTTCCGGGACGCAAGGATATTTCTTCTGATAGGTTCCTTGAATTTTTTGAAGCCCCAGGGCGTTCACCGTTTCTTCGGGTACATCCACAGCCAGGTAAGTGAGGCTGACGGAAGCCGATCCGAAAGCGTGGGTAAGGTCCAGCCACTGGCTTTTCCCTAACTGGGCGGTTTCCGTGGGAACCCCCTCGATTTTCATCATCAGGCGCCAGGCATCGATGGAACCCGTTCCCATCTGATGGTAATAGGGAGCCATATTCAAGGGATTATGTCCATAGGCATATGTCTTCTGGGATGTACGGGAAATAAGTTGATCCACGTCGTTCACGGAAGCAAGGATCATCTGCTTGAATTCGTCACGGTCAAAAGTCTTCCCCAGTTTTTTTGCATAGGAAAGGCCCAGGGCCACAATGCCGCTAACGTGCGGGCAAGCCTGGGAGGTTCCTTGCATATATCCGTAATCAAGGCCTTTTTGTTCGTATTCGCCGTTAGGACCGTCAGACCCCACCTCGGAGGGAACGGTAGAATAGACACTGCTGTTCCAGCGGTTGATGATATGGTATACTTCCCCACCGGGAGCTGCAATGTTGCAGCCGGGACCGTAATTGGTGAAGTAGGTGGGAAGCCCGTCCGGAGCCAGGGCCGAAACGCTGATTATGTCGTGCCAGGCTCCCGGATAGTGTGCATAGCTATGATTTTCGTTACCGGCGGCAAAAACGGCAATATTTCCGTTCAGGACAGAATTGTTCTTTTTAGCCTCAAAGTAGTGGACAGCGTTAATTTCAATTCCGTTTCCTGCTTTTATATAGGCATTATCCGAATCAAACGGAACACTTGTACCGAAGGAACAGGAAATGACGGAGGCTCCGTTGTCGGCGGCATATTTGATGGCCTTGGCTATGTCGGATGAATATCCACCCTGCTTGTCGGAGAAAATCTGACAGGACATAATGCGGCATCCGTCTTTGTTGCCGGTACCGCCGGCTATTCCGCAAACACCCTTTCCGTTATTATTGACAGCGGCAATGATGCCGGCACAGTGGGTTCCGTGACCGGTATCATTTGCTTTATCCCAGGTGATGGGTCCCTTGTTAAAGAAATTGTATCCGTAAACGTCGTCGATATAACCGTTATTGTCGTTGTCGATGCCGTCGTTGGGAATTTCATTAGTGTTTATCCACATATTATCCTTCAGGTCCGGGTGCGTGTATTTTACGCCTTCGTCTATCACGGCTACGATGATGGAAGGGTCTCCGCAGGTGAGATTCTGCCATACCGGGAAAACATTGACATCGGCGCCGGCCAGGGCTGTGGGCGACACAGAAGGGTCTGCGTTATTCTTGTAATGCCACTGGTAGTGAAGCAAGGGGTCGTTGAAGGGGGCCGATGTGTCATCGGCCTTGGTTTCGGACACAGGGTAAACCCGGGTATCCCCCGCAGGCTCGAACAAATGGTTGTATTCCACCATTTGCACCTGCGGCACGGCTGCCACCTGGAGAACGGTGGAACGGAGGGCGGCATCTTCGTCCAGAGTTGCCTCGTACCAGCGGTCCAGTCCGAACTGCTTTTCCAGTTCTTCGTTGCCGGGAGTGGACGGGAAAACGCGGTTCAGCTTTACGCCGTGCTCTTTTTCAAAGTCCGATTGTTTATCGGCTTCCAGGACCTGCTCGAATTTGACGAGGAATGTCCCGTCCTGGACATTTTGACTAAGTTGGAGAATCTTGGACGACGATTCCAGGTTATCTGCCATTTCCTCTGTTTCCTTGACGCAGGACGCCAAAGGAAGAAGGAGGATGGGAAGGATCAGAATGGATTTCAGTTTCATCTTTTTTTATTTGTGACAAAGAGACCAGGTGCTGGCACCTGGTCTCCATAGTCACAGTTTAATAAGGTTTATTCAAAGATGGAATTACCCCGTACACCGCTGAAAGAGGGTTCTTCGAAGCGCTTGCTTTCCTTTACCTTGCGGTCATAGGATACCGTCACGTTGGCCTTGACGGCTTTGGCGTCGCGGGAGAGAATCTTGAATTCGCGGGTAGGAAGTCCGATGACCTTGCTTTCGGGCATAGTTACGAAATCCTTCTTTTCAAGCTGGTGTTTCACAGGCATAGAAGATATTTTAGCACCACCGTCCGAAAGAGTGAAGGTTTCCCATTTAACTACTTGGACACCATATCCATCAGCATAATAAGCTACGTGGAAGTTATAAGTCTTCTTATCAGGATCATAATAGCTGGGAGTAGCCCATTCAGGATGCTGCTCGTATGCAGCAGGTGTGAATACTGTTTTACAATCAAATAGATAGATAGAAATGCCGGAGAAAAGACTGAAATACTGATAATCGAAATCAATTACATTTGTTTCGGGATCCAGCGTAAATACCAACGGCTCGTCATCTTCGTTCCAACCGTCAATCTGATAAGTATTTTCCAGATTCGGGTTCTGATAAAGTTCCAACTCACGTGTTGCTGCGATTGCGGCAAACCAATCAGCGTATGCATATTCACCGGTTCCAATCAGCACATTGGGCAGGCCGTCGGTGGTATAGTCTGTATACTGGAAGGTTTCCATATCGCCGTTGGTGGCCCATACAATCAGGGTATAATTGGTCAGGGCGGTGAGGCCGTTGATGGCGGTATATAAGCCACCGGGAGAGTTGATGGCGTCCAGTTCATCTTCCGTGCAGACGTTGATATACGGGCTCTCTCCTTCCTTCAGTTCGGCAAGCATTGCATCCCACGCTTCTTTGTCAGCAAGCTCTTTTTCAGTGTTGTAGATACCTACGTGAGCTTCCGTGATGTCCTTACCGCTGATGTAGAAGGCGAAGGAAGAGTTGGCAGGATATTCCTCACCGTAACGGGCGGGAACTTCTTCGGCACCTACGCTCAGTTCTACTTTGTGTTCTCCTTCATCTTCCTTGGCGATGAAGCGGAATCCGACGGCATCAGCCTCCTGGGCTTCGGCCTTATCGTTGAAGCCTACGGCAACCAGGGTGTAGTCTCCGGTCTTATCGGCAGAAACGCCTAAAGTAGCGTACTTGATATTGGTTTCCTCGTCCAGTTCGAAGGCCGAGAATTCTTCGACACCTTCTTCGGTACCGGCGCTGATGGCAGCCACCTTTTCCTTGATTTCAGAGGCATCCAGTTCACCGGGATAGATGGCATACTTGATGCTGGCTACGTCGGCACCGGCCTCCACATAGATGGGGCTTACGCCGTCGCTGCAGTAGTCGCTTTCCAGGGACAGGCTGTAGTTTACACGGATGAAGCCTTCTCCGATGCCGATGGTATCATAGTCATCCGCGACCCAACCATCACCGGCGGCATTGGTATAGACATAGACGGCAAAGTAGAAACCGCCGTTTCCGTCATAGTAGCTGGTGGTGAAATTACCGGCCTTGGCATTTTTCATCCAGTCGTAGTTATTACCCCAGGCGTTTCTGGCGCAAAGTTCATCACCGCCATAAATCATTCCCAAATCGCTGCGAACATAACCCGTTTCCTGGAAAGGAAGCATAATCAGGGTTGCCCCTTCAATGCTGGGATGAGCCTCCTTGGTATACCAGGTAAAGGTCCATTCGTAATCTTCACCATAGCCCCAAAAACCGGGATCGTCATATTTGACGAGCTGGCCGGCCTGGTTGATGTATTCGTGGTGGAAAGTCTCGGTAAAGCAGGTACGGACACCGTCTACCTCATAGTATTTGATGTAGGCCCAGGCGGTTTCTCCCCACCAACTCTGCGTGAATTCAAAGACAGCCTTCTCCTTCGTCTGAGGATTGAGCACATACTCCCAGGAAACAACGAGTACGGAACCCGACAGGGAAGTAGCCTTGGAAGTATAGGTAGAAACATACTGGGGATCGGTTACAGCCAGGTTATAGCTGTAATTGACACCCTGCTTGGCTTCGGGGAAGGTGATTTCCAGTTCAGTTTCCGACTGACCGCTGGCGAAAGTGATGTCACCGGCCTGGAAAATACCGTCTTCGGAAGTAGTGAGCGTGTAGGGAACCGTAATTTCCTCGTTTACCAGGGCAGCGTCCTGACTACGGGCAATGGTAACGGTGATGACACGTTCTGACTCCGGATCTAAAGTGTGGCTGCCGGAAGCATCCTGAACGGGGAAATAAACCCCGTAGCAGTTCTCTACATCGGGTTCACCGGGCTGGAAGGGCTGTTCCTTCTTTGCGCAACCCGCCAGAACCAGGATGGCAGCAGAAAATAGGGCGATATATTTGACAGTCTTCATAATACGTTCGCTTTATTTATTCTCGGTCCATTGTTTAACTTTTCCAGAAGGATCCGGATTGTTCAGTTCAGGAGTAATACCCGTATTGCTCTGATATTCGGCTCTGGTAATAACAATATTGAGTCCCGGGGAACGGCCTACGGTGTTGTAACGGTACACCTCGGCGTGATTGGTTCCCTCGTAACCCTTGGTGATGCTCAAACCCAGACGCTTGTAGTCGAACGGGAGGATACCCTCTCCCCAGAATTCAATCTTCTTCTGGAGAACCAGATCGTTCATAAAGTTTTCCACGTTGGAAGCATTGCAGGTGTAAGAGCTGTTACGGGTCTTGATGAGGTCTTCCAGAACAGTCTTGGCTTCGGAAAGCTTACCGTCCATAGCCAGGGCTTCGGCCTCGATGAAGTACATTTCCTCAATACGCATCAGCGGCTTTTCGGCGGCATTACCCACTTTGTAGTCGGACACGGCGCCCTGGGCGGGACGGAATTTGAGGGAGATATAGTCTTCGTCGAAGTGACCCAGGAACCATTTTCCATCGTCACCGGCGGCGAATTTGTAATTGTAGAAGGCCATACGCTTCGGATCCATCCAGGAGTGCTTGCGCCAGTCGTTATCGGAGATGCTTTCATACAGAGCCTTGTCGCAGGCGATGTGGGCGTAGGAAGCATAACCGTACTGGGCCTCGTTGGACATGTGAGAGATAAAGGTGGACAGGTTGTGCACGTTCTCGGAAGCCAGGGTGAGACCCCAGATCCAGGACTTGTTGGAGCTGCCGCTGTTGAAGCCGGTCTTGGGATCTTCCCACTGAGCCTGGGTGAGCGGGGTGTTGCCGGACTCGTCAATGACCAGTTTTGCATACTTGGCGGCATTGGCATAGGCACCTTCGTCACCGCAGGCACCCATTTCCAGATAGGTGCGGGCCAGCAGGCCGTAGGCAGCGTACAGGGTAGGATGGGTGTAGTCAAACGTGAGACCTTCGAAATTCTTCACGGCATTCTCCAGGTCGGAGAGGATGAAGGCATAGATATCGGCGTGCTTGGCGCGCGGGTTGTTCTTGGCCTGTTCCTCGGTAAGACTCTCCGTTACGATGGGAACGGTAAGACCCTTCACTTTGGAAATGTCGTAGTTCTCGTAAGGAACACCGGGCTCCTTGGGTTCATACAGGCGGGCCAGATCCAGATAGCACATAGCGCGGTAGGTATAGGCCATAGCCAGGTAACCGCGGGTTTCGTCGGTCAGGTTTTCCTGGTCGATGATGCTGATGATGTCGTTGGCTGCCTTGATCCAGGTGTAATAGGCGTCCCAGTAATAGGAGCAGTAAATATACTGGTCTCCCATATTACGGAACATCTGGCAGCTCTGGAAACGGTTATAATAGGGGTTGCTGCCAACCGTAGCGATCATATCCAGGTTGAAGTCCAGCCACAGATGAACGGCACCCAGACCGAAGTCGGTGTGGTCGTCGGTGTAGCCGATGCTGTAGGAAGCCATCATAGAAACGGGAATGGCGTTGACCATGGCCTTGAGAGCGCCTTCACTCTTGGCTACCTGAGTAGCCGTCTGGGTAGAGCCCATAGGCAGGGTTTCCTTGATACATCCCGTTGCAAGAATTAACGTGGCAGAAAGAACTGCTGCTGCGTTGAAAAGTATCTTTTTCATAATCATCCTCTCTTTAGAATGTTACAGTAATACCACCGGAAAGGGTACGGACCGGAGAGTTGTGTGCGTTGTTGGTGGCTCCGCTGAAGCTGTAACGCGGATCCAGACCCTTTCTGTAGGACCAGTACCAAATGTTGTCGCAGGTTACATACAGGCGGAGTCTTTCCACCAGAATCTTGCGGGTCCACTTGGAAGGAAGCGTATAACCGATTTGGGCGTTCTGGATATTCAGGTAGCTGGCAGGAACCAGGAAACGGTCACTGGCCGAGGTCTGATATTGATCCTGATACACAAAACGGGGGATGTCGGAAGTATTGTTGTCGGCGCTCCAGGCCTGGAGTACATCCTTGTGGAAGGAGTAGCCGGGAGTGGTAGGGGAAGCCATCAGGAGGGCATAACCGCTATCATAGGTTTTGCCGCCGATGGAATAGGTGAACTGGACAGAGGCATCGAAGTTGCCAACCTGGAAGGTGGTTCCGAAACCGCCGTACAGCTTGGGAGTAGGATCGTCGGCCAGATACTGGGTGGCCTCGGAATAAGTCTTGGTGGTTTCACGACCGGTGATGTTGCCTTCGGCATCCTTCACGTCCTTGTACCACATGGACAGACCGTCGGTTTTGTCGATACCTGCATACTTTCTGATATAGAAGGTATTGAGCGGGAGTCCTTCACCGATGAACTTGTTGCCGGAAGCATAACCCCAGTAACCTTCCACGTTCACGGTCTTTCTTTCGTCGGGGAGACGGAGGATCTTGCTGGTGTAGTGAGTGGCGTTGGCGTTCACAGACCAGAGCATGTTCTTGCTGCGGATGATGTCGAAGTTGAGGTCGATTTCGAAACCGTGGTTACGCATGTCACCGATATTGTCGTAGTAACCGCTGTAACCCAGGGAAGCGGGAACGGACACCCAGTACAGCATGTCCTTGGTCTTGCGGTAGAAGTATTCCACGCCACCGGACAGGCGGTCGAACAGTTCGAAGTCGACACCGGCGTTGAAGTTCAGGTTGGTTTCCCAGCTGATGTTCTCCTTACCCTTATTTACAAAGTTGATGGCGATTTCGCCGGAGTTGTTGGAGATTTCATAGGTATCTACGTAACGGTAGGAACCGATGTTGTCGTTACCCTGGGAACCGAAGGAAGCCTTAATCTTGAGCATGTTCACCCAAGGGGCGTTGAACCAGTATTCCTTGTTGATGAGCCAGCCGGCACCCAAAGACCAGAAGTTACCCCAGCGGTGGTTGGGATGGAAGCGGGAAGAGGCATCACGACGGAAAGAAGCGCTCAGGAAGAAGGTGTTGTTGTCGTCGAACTGAACACGGGCGAAGTAACCTTCGTTGTTGTATTCGCTCTGGGAAGAGGAAGCTGCCTGTCCGTCTACGATGGCACCGTTCAGTTCCAGGTCTTCCATGGAGAACAGACCACGCTTGGAAGCGCTTACGCTGTAGCTCTTGGCATCGTACCACTCGTGACCGGCCATTACGTTCAGGTGGAAGCGGTCTGCAAAGGTGTGGTTGTAGTTGAGCAGTTGCTGCAGGTTGAGGTAGAAGGAACGGCCGTGGGATACGGAAATACGGCCGCCGTCGGTTACGAACTGGCCATAGTACATATTGGAAACGTCACGGCTTCTGGTTTCGTCCAGACCGACACCGGCGTTGAAGGTGAATTTGAAGTCCTTCAGGAAGGTGATGTCGGCAAAAGCAGTACCGTTGAAGGCGTTGCCTTCGCTCTCGGTGAAGTCCATATAGGCACCGCCCTGGGCGTTGGAGTTGGCAGCATAGGAACGGAGGAGACCGGCGTTCATGCCGTCACCATAGTCATATACGGTATAACCGTGGGAATCGACCATGATGTTTCCGTTTCCGTCACGTACATACAGCGGGTACACGGGAGCGATACCGGTGGCCATACCGAAGATGTTACCGGTGCTGCCGGAATCGCCTTCGGCCGAGTTGGAGTTGTGCCATACGAAGTTGGTGTAGGCGGCGTTGGCGCCAACCTTCAACCATTCCTTGGCCTGGTAATCGGCGCGCAGACGGGCAGTATAACGCTGCATGTCGTTGGAGGCGACGATACCCTTGTTGTTCAGGTAACCGAACGAAGCGTAGAAGGAAGCCTTGCCGGTGGTACCGGAAGCGCTGATGTTGTATTCCTGACGCAGGGACTGCTGATAAACTTCCTTCAGCCAGTCGTCGGGGGTAACGAAGTATTCCTGACCCTTGTAGGAAATCTTACGGCCCAGGGTGGCGTGAGGGTTGAGTTTACCATTGGAACCGATGACATATTCGTCGTCGGGATAGGTGTAGATCTTGTAACCCAGACCGCCGCCCGAGGAAGGACCGTCAATGGCGGAGGCTACCTTGGCGTGAGCATCCAGAGCCGACATGCCATTAATCATATAGTAATCCTTCATGGCCTTGTAGTAAGTCTCGTAGTACAGGCCGGGATCGGTGATGTAGTCGTAGTTCTGCAGGGCCTTGGTGTTCCAACCCCATTTGGCATCGAGGGTGACGATGGCGTCTCCGGATTTTGCCTTCTTGGTGGTAATCATGATAACACCGTCGGCACCACGGGCACCGTACAGGGCGTTGGAGGCAGCGTCCTTGAGAACGGTCATGGATTCGATATCGGCCGGGTTGATGTTGTTCATGTCGCCGCTATACGGCACACCGTCTACAACCACCAGCGGAACGCTGTCGTGGTTGACGGAGCTCTTACCACGGATGATGATGGACGGGGAAGAACCCAGGGTACCGGAGGAGGTGGTCATCTGGACACCGGGAACCAGACCTTCAATGGCGCGTGTTACGTCGGAAGTCTGGGTCTTCTGAAGTTTTTCTGCCTTGACCACGGTTGCCGAACCGGTAAATGCTTCTTTGGTAGAAGTACCGAAGGCCACGACGATGGTCTCTTCCAGTAATTGGGCGTCGTCCTTAAGGACAATGTTCAGGGTGGTATGGCCGTTCACGGGAATGAGAACGGGTTCATAACCCATGCAATTTACTTCCAGAACGCCGTCGGAGGGAACACTCAGGGAGAATGCGCCGGCAGCGTCTGTCATGGTGTAGACAGTATTGTTGCTCTTGAGCACCAGGGATGCTCCAACAATTCCTTCACCGGCTCCGTCTTTCACGGTACCCTTCACGGTGATATTCTGTGCAAGGGCCGTGGCCGACAGGGCCAGCATTACCATGGCTGCGAAAAAAATGCGGATTTTTTTCATAAGCACGATAGATTAGTTAAACATAAATATTGATACAATCATTCAATTATTCTTGCATCGTATACACAAAAAAGTCCGTTAAAAACAACGGAATATGGCTGCAAAGATTGAAAAACAATTTCAATTTTGCAAGTTCATCTAAAGCGTATTTTATGCCATAAAGTAATGAAAAATGCCCTTTTTGGGCTTTTTTAATACTTTGGGGGGCTAAAGATAGATAAAAATTGTGATTTTCCAAGCATTTTTTCTTACAATTTGAAATTAAAAAATTTTTTTCAAATCGTAAAATTTATTCACTTTTATGCGTTTTTCAGAAGAAAAAAAGCGTAGAGTGATGCAGCTAAGGGTTTTTCGAAATGGATATTATACCCTTTACGCCGCTAAAACCGGTATAACTTTTTTTAGCTACCACAGGAAATTATTGAAGGGGTAACGTCCCGCATGAATCTCCGCAACTATCTTGTAAAGGTCGTTGCGGAGTTTTTCTATGCCTATCTTCTCCCGGGCGCTGATGAAGATGCAGGGGGTCTTTTCCTCGGCGATCCAGCTGCTCTTGAGTTCATCCAGGGTGCGGTTGATGGGCTGCTTGGGAGTTAGCGAGAATTCGTCGTAGGGCTCGTAGTTGTAGGCGTCTACCTTGTTGAAGACCACGTACACGGGCTTGCCAGCCGCGCCAATCTCCCGCAGGGTCCTTTCCACCACCTCCATCTGCTCCTCGAAGCCGGGATGCGAGATGTCTACCACGTGCACCAGGACATCGGCCTCGCGGACCTCGTCCAGGGTGCTCTTGAAGGCCTCGACCAGCTGGGTGGGAAGCTTGCGGATGAAGCCCACGGTGTCGCTTAGCAGGAAGGGAACATTCTCGATGACGACCTTGCGCACGGTGGTGTCCAAAGTGGCGAAAAGTTTGTTCTCGGCAAAAACGTCAGATTTGGCCAATAAATTCATCAAAGTACTTTTCCCTACATTGGTATACCCCACGAGCGCCAAACGCACGAGAGAGCCTCTATTGCCCCTTTGCGTGGCCATTTGCTTGTCGACTTTCTTCAGGTCTTCCTTCAACTTGGAAATCCGCTGCTTTACGATGCGCCGGTCAATCTCGATCTGGGTCTCACCCATACCGCCTCGGGTACCCATGCCGCCGCGCTGTCTTTCCAGGTGCGTCCACATGCCAGCGAGGCGCGGAAGCATGTAGTTGTAGTGCGCCAGTTCCACCTGCATCTTGGCATAGGAAGTCTTGGCCCGCTGGGCAAAGATCTCCAGGATAAGGCTGGTGCGGTCGATGACGTCGCTGCAGGCAATCACTTTCTCGATGTTGCGCTGCTGCATGCCGGTGAGTTCGTCGTCGAAGATGACATATTCGATCTCGTTCTCCTGGCAGTATTCCTTGATTTCCTCCAGCTTGCCCGGCCCGATGTAAGTAGCTTTGTCGGGCCGGTCCAGCCGCTGGGTAAACATTTTGTCGGGAATGGCGCCGGCCGTGGTGGCCAGGAACGCCAGTTCGTCCAGGTATTCCTGCACCTTGCGCTCGGCCCCCTTCTCCAGGATGACGCCAACAAATACGGCTTTATTGGTCTTGAATTCGCTCATGAGGGCGCAAAGTTAACCAAAATACTGGAGAGTTCTCAACATTTCGAAGATAAGGTCCAAATATTCGCTGGAAGTGTGGTCCCAGCGGAAGCCCAGACGATGCAGGACTTGCATGGTGTACACGGTGGAAGCCAGGGTCTCGACGCCTTCGGTTTCGGCGGTGGACTGCTGGTAGGCCACCAGCGGCGCCATGATGCGGGTCTTGGCGGGATTGGCGTTGGCTTCGTCTACCCGGCGGGAGAATTCATCCATTTCCACGTATTCCAGCGGTTTTCCGTCAATCTTCTCCAGGCGGGAGAAGATATCGTCCATGGGGATGATATGGTTGTTGGAAACGTTGAATACGCAGTTCTCCAGCGGCGTGGTGGCCAGCAGGACCATGGCCTGGGCCGACTGGTCGATGGGCGAGAATTCCATCTGGCCTTCCAGCATCTGGAACGGGCAGGCACCCAGCATCTTGAGGGCTTTGAGACGGCCCATGGAGGCGTTGGCGTTCAGGTTCACCTGGAACTCACCGTCCTGGGCGCGGGGCGACAGGTTACCGGCGCGCAGGATCTTGGCCTTGAGCGTTCCGTGCACCATGTGCTCCAGGATGTGCCTTTCGGCCAGGAACTTGGAGTGGACATACTGGTTGTCGGTGAGCTGGCCGAAGAAGAGCATCTGCTCGGTAAGGGTGTCGGGAGTGTTGCCCGGGGTGAGGCCGCCCACACTCTCGGTGGAAACGTGCACCAGGTAGGCGTCGTTCTTTTCGCAGAATTCCACCAGGTTCTTGACACCGCCGTAGTTGATGTCCTCGATGTCGGTTCCCTTGGAGAAGTGCTTGACGTTTGCGGCGCAGTTGAACACCATATCGATCTCCTTGAGCGGCTCCAGGGACTCGGGCTGGGTAATGTCTCCCACCACGGGTTTGATGCGCGTTCCGAAGAGGCTGCGGTAGTCCTTGTCAAAGTAGTAGACCAGCATCTCCTTAAGGCGGCGTTCCGGCGTAAGGGTGCCTTTCTGGCGCAGCAGGCACCAGATGGTGGTGTCGGGGCCGGTGCTTTCCAGCAGTTCCTTGAGCACGTGGATGCCCAGGAAGCCCGTGGCGCCGGTAAGGAGGATGTTGCGGCCCAGCCGGATGGCTTTGCCCTTCTGGAAGGACTCCAGGTTGTTTGCCTGAAGCAGGGCGTCGATGGCCGAATAGTCGTAGTCCGTGATGTTGCTGTCCTGGGCCTGGACGCCTTCGTCTCCCTTCAGGAAGGCTGCCAGGGCACGGGCCGAAGGATGGGAAAAGACGTCGGAATAGGCAAAGTGCAGGCCCTGTTTCTCGGCGCTCACCATCACGTTGGTAACCATGAGGGAAGAGCCTCCCAGGTCGAAGAAGGAATCCGTGGCACCCACCTTTTCCATACCCAGAATCTCGGCGAAGATGGCGCAGAGGGCCTTTTCGGTCTCTCCCACGGGGGCGATGTACTCGTCCATGCTGGTAGGCACGGCCTCGGGAAGCGCCTTGCGGTCTACCTTCTGGTTCACGTTCAGCGGGATGGCGTCCAGCTGCATCCAGGCGGCGGGCACCATGTACGGCGGCTTGCGCTCGCGGATAAAGTCGGCGGCGGCCTTGGAGTCGAAGTTGCCGTCGGCCACCACATAAGCGGCCAGGAACTTACCGCCGGAAGGCGCGTCGAAGGCCTGGACGGTCACGTCCTTCACGCCGGGGAATTCCTGCAGCACGCCTTCCACTTCCTTGAGTTCGATGCGGAAGCCGCGGATCTTGACCTGACGGTCTTTTCGGCCCACGAATTCGATGTTTCCGTCGGGACGGTAGCGCACGATATCACCGGAGCGGTACAGGCGCACGCCGGGCTCATACGGGTTCTCGATGAAGCTTTCGGCCGTCTTTTCGGGGTTGTTCAAGTAGCCTCGGCCCACACCGACGCCGCCGATGAGCAGTTCGCCGGCTGCACCGACGGGCAGGCGCCGCAGGTTGCGGTCGGCCACATACAGCTGCACATTGGAAAGGGGATGGCCGATGGGGATGTTGTCCTCGCGTTCCAGTACACGGAAGATGGAGGAGAAGATGGTGCACTCCGTGGGGCCGTATCCGTTGTAGAAGGCATAGGAAGGCGGCGGCATGGAAATGAGCTTTTCACCGCCCACGGACAGGTGTTTGAGTACGGGATTATTGGGGAAGTTACGGGCATACATCACGCCCACCTGGGTGGTCATGAAGCTATGCGTAACGCCGTTGTCAATGAGGTAGCGGTCCAGGGCGCCCAGGTCGTGCCGGACGTCCTCCGGAATGATGCAGACGCAGGCGCCGGAGGTAAGGGCGGGGTACTGGTCCATCATGTTTGCATCGAAGCCGAAGCTGGCAAAGGCGGCTACCTTGTCTCCGGGCTTGAGCTGGTAGAACTCGCGGTACCAGGCGCAGAAATTGACCAGGTTGCGCTGCTCAAGCATACAGCCCTTGGGCGTGCCCGTGGAGCCGGAAGTATAAAGCAGGATGTACAGGTTTTCCGGCTTGGGACCGGTCGTAACCTTGCCTGCGGGCAGGTTTTCGATCTCCCCGGTGGTGAGCACGGGACCCTTATACTCCCCTACCAGCGGAATGAGTTCCTTGTCGGCAATAAGGAGCTTGGCGCGGGCATCCTGGATCATGAAGTTGAGGCGCTCGGTGGGGTAGGAAGGGTCCAGCGGCTGATAGGCGCAGCCGGCCTTCATGGCCGCCAGGGAGGCCTTGGTCATCCAGGCGTTGCGGTTGATGAGCACGGAGACCACCTCTTCTTCCTTGAGGCCGAAGGTGAGGATCTTGGCGGCCAGGGCGTCGGTGTATTCATCCAGCTCCTTGTAGCTGATGGTCTTGCCATCGAAGAGCACGGCCGGGGCGTCGGGAGTGGCTTTGGCCTGCTTGCGGAAGAGGTCTACCACCGTCTGGCTCAGGTCTACCTCCTGGGTATAGCTGTTGAAGCCGTCCAGCTCTTTCAGGCGCTCGCCGTCCACGAACGGGATTTCGGTGAGCGGAACGTCCTTGAGCAGGCCCCTTACCACGCATTCCAGGGAATCGGCGAAAGCCTGGACCAGCGGTTCGGTATACAGGCTGTCGTCGTAGGCCAGGGCCAGTTCGGGGGCTTCTTCGGTGCCTTCGATGAAGATGCTTAGCGGGAACTTGGGCGTATCCTGTGTAACCAGTTCATCGTCAAGAGGTTGTCCGTTAATGGTATGCTTCTCTACCAGGCCCACCTGATAGGCCAGCATCACGGCCGGATGGAAGTCGTAGGCCGATGCTACCCGGGCGAAGGGATAGTTCTGGTACGAGAGCGTAGTGGCAAAGTTGCGGTCGGTTTCCTTGAGGAAGTCGGCGGCCTGCTGGTCCCCCACTTCTCCGGAAAGCGCCATGGTATTCACGAACATGCCGAAAGTATTGGCGCAGCGCATATCTCCGCGGCCGTTGGCTACAGTGCACATGAACACTTTCTGCTTGCCGCTGAAAGCGCTTACAGCCACGAAGGCCGCACCCAGGAAATAGCTGGCCGGGGAAATGCCCAGCGCATGGCAGCGGGCCATGACATCGGCCCCGACCTTCTTGCGCAGCCATACCTCGTGGCCAATCTCATCTTCCTGCGGCTTCTTGTCCGGGATTACGCCGGTTTCTTCCTCCTTGCCCGCCATCTGCTGGGCAAAGAAGGCTTCGGCCTCCTGGAATTCGGCGCTGTCCTGATAGGACTTCTGGTCGCGGGCGTAACCGAAGTAGGTGTAGTCCTCTTTCTCGGGCGCCGTGCCTTCCAGGGCTGCCGAAAGCTGGGCCAGGAAGACGTCGTAGGAGTGGCCGTCGAAGATGAGGTGGTGGAAATCGGCCATCAGGCGCAGTTTGCCGGGCGTCTGGACAATGCTAAGCCGATAGAGCGGGCCGGACAGGTCGAAGGGCTGCATGAAGGCTTCGCGCAGGGCCTGGTAGTCTTCTTCGCTGCGCAGCTTGACGGACGGGATTTCCGGCTCCGGTTCTGCGGGCACCAGATAGACCTTGCCGTCGCGCTGTTCCAGGCGTCCGGTGACGCCGGGATGTGCCTGCAGAATGTCCATCAGGGCCTTTTTCAGGGCCGATACCTGCGTGCCCTCGGGGAAGGTGAGGATGAACGGCAGGTTGTACGCTGTGGAGGCGGGATTCTTGACGCAGTCCAGGTACAGGCCGGTTTGCTGGAAGGTGAGTTCCTGGGGTTCGTCCTCTTTGTTAGATTCTTCGCTTCGCTCAGAATGACGGGAACCGCCCGCCAGTAATATCTTAAGGATGTCGTTTTCAATGCTTTGCAGGCTTGCGGTCTTGGCGAAGCTATTCATATCCGGCTCCAGGCCGTAGCGTTTGTACAGTTCGGTGGCCAGACGCAGGGCGCCCAGCGAGGACAGGCCGCTGTAGTATAGGGGATCGGTGATGCCGAAGCCGCCAATTCCCACGCTTTCCTTGATGATGTCGCTGATTTCCTTTTCCAGCATGTTGAGCGGGGCCACGTGTTCCTCCTGCTTGTGCTCCTGAGGCTCCGGTTTGGGCAGGGCCTTCACATCCACCTTCTGGTTCACGTTCAGGGGAATGGCGTCAATCTGCATGGTTACGGCAGGCACCATGTACGGGGGTTTCTTGCTGGCGATGAATTCGTCCAGCTCCTGCACGTTGATTTCCTTGGGGCTTACGATGTAGGCGGCCAGGAACTTGCCTGCGCCCACGCCGGGCTCGTCAAAGGCTTGCACCGTAACGTCCTTGATATCAGGGAATTCGCGAATGATGGCCTCCACTTCCTTGAGCTCGATGCGGAAGCCGCGGATCTTGACCTGACCGTCTTTTCGGCCCACGAATTCGATCTTGCCGTCTTCGCGTTCACGCACGATGTCTCCGGTGCGGTAGGCGCGGCCGTATTTGGGATCGCTGTCAAAGGGGTTGTCTACGAATACCTCGGCGGTCTTGTCGGGTCTGTTCAGGTAACCCAGGCCCACCTGGGTACCCGTAATCCAGAGCTCTCCGTCTTCTCCCTTGGCCACCTGCTTGCCGTCTTTCACGATGTAAGTCTTGATATCGGGCATGGGGCGGCCGATGGGGATGTTCTCTTCCTGCACCTTCACTTCCTCGTACACCACGTAGCAGATGGTTTCGGTGGGGCCGTAGCAGTTGAACAGGCGGTAGTGCGGCAGCGGGAAGCTGGACATCTTTTCACCGCCGGTATACATAGTCTTGAGGCCCTTGCAGTCCGGATAATTGATGGCGAACTGGGTGGCCACCTGGGTGGTCATAAAGCAGCACGTGATGCCGTTTTCTTCGAAGTAGTCGTGCAGGGCGGGCAGGTTGAGGCGGATTCTTTCCGGAATGATGTAAAGGGTGCAACCGCTGATGAGGGAACTGTACAGGTCTGACACGAAGGCGTCAAAGCCGAAACTGGCATAGGCCGACAGGTGGGAGTTGTAATCCAGGCCCATCAGCTGGCTGTGGTGGCTGCAATAGGCATAGATATTCCTGTGGCAGAGCATGCAGCCCTTGGGCGTGCCGGTGGTACCGCTGGTGTACAGCAGGATGAACAGGTCTTCCGGCTGGGGCGGCGTGGCCTTGGGCTTGCCGGGATGCAGTTTGCGGATATCGGCGGTCCTGATGACGGGTCCCCTGTATTCTTTGAGGATGGGGATGAGTTCTTCGTCGGCCACCAGCATTTTGGCATCGGCATCCTTCATCATGAACTCCAGGCGCTCGGGCGGATAGGAAGGGTCCAGCGGGAGATAGGCGCAACCTGCCTTGAGGGCGCCCAGCGGGGCCAGCATCATGTATTCATTGCGGCCCAGCATAATGCCCACCACGCTCTTGGGAGGGACCTGGGATTCGATATATGCGGCGAGATTATCGGTTAATTCGTCTACCTGGGCATAGGTTAAACGGACATTCTCATAAACTAAAGAGGTGTTATCCGGATGGGCTTTAACTTGTGCAGAAAAGGCTTCCAGAACGGTTTTAAAGGAAGAATCACTCATGGTTTTAGTGTTAAATACATACAAATTTAGAATTTTCTGCGAATAAATACTACTCTTTCGTTTTTTTGAGTTGTCAAAAACAAATCATAACTTTACGGGTTGTAACTGTTTCTGTATGGATTCCAGACGTCAAAATTGGATGTCCCGCGTGGGAATTGTAATCATCGCCGCCATTCTGGTGGAGGTGATTTCCATCATCCAGTACCAGCAGTTGCGCAAGATGATGCAGGAGGAAATGGAAGGCCGCAGCAGCCTGCTGGTCAGGTCCATATCCGACGCCATCGAGAATACCCTGTCCCTCACGGAATCCACCATGCGGGAGAACCTGTGGGATGTCAAGCGGTGCATGGCCCATCCCGATTCCCTCTTCGACAGTATGAGGCGCCTGATAGATGACAACCCGCATGTGGTGGGTGGTTGTCTGGCGTGTATACCCGACTATTATCCTTCCAAGGGCCGGCTTTTCGAGCCTTATGCCAGCAAGGATAAGGATGGGAATATTACGACGGAGCAGCTTGGCGGTCCCGACCACGATTACACCTTGAACAAAGAGTATCAGTGGGTCTTGGACAATCATGCCTCCAATTGGACAGACCCTTACCTGTACGGTCCCGATTCCCTGTCTTACGCCACTTACTCCTACCCTGTTACCAACGACAGGGACGAAATCATCGCCGTTTGCGGCCTGGACATCGATCTTTCCTGGCTGGGAGATATGCTCAATGCCCATCAGCCCTATCCTTCGTCCTTCGCCGTTTTGCTTACCCTGGACGGGGAGTTTGTAGCGGGTCCTTCCACCTCGAGCCATATAACCCAGTCTCAGATAGACCAGGCTGTCGCCATTTTCAATGGGCAGCTTCCGGCTTCGGCCAATCGTTCCATTACGCTCCAGATGACTTCTTTGGAACAGGATCCCTACTGGCGGGTGCTGGAAGTCTTTAAGACAGAAGAAGTCTTTGCCGGGATGCGACGCCTTCGGCTGCAGCACATGTTCCTGGTTTTCCTGGGTCTGGCTATCCTGGCCTTTGTGATTAACCGTTTTGCCTGCAACGATAACAAGTTGCGTGTGGCTTCCGAAGAACGGGCCCGCATTGCCGGTGAACTCACCGTTGCCCACCGTATCCAGCAGGAAATGCTGCCCAAGTCCTTCCCTCCCTACGCTTTCGGAACTCTGGAACCTGCGCGTGAAGTGGGAGGAGACCTGTTTGACTTTGTTATTCGGGATGGCAAGTTCTTTTTCTGTGTGGGAGATGTAAGTGGAAAGGGTGTCCCTTCGTCCATGTTTATGGCCATGGCTCACTCCATGTTCCATTTGATTACCCACCGGGAAGAGCGTCCCGGCCGCATTCTCAAAGCCATGAACTCTACCTTGTGCCAGGGGAATGACAGTAATATGTTCATAACCATGTTCCTGGGCGTCCTGGACCTTTATTCCGGGGAGTTCTTCTATTCCAGCGCCGGTCACGACAAGCCCTTTATCCTTACTGAAAAGGCTTTCATGTTGCTGGCAAAATCCAATTTGCCGCTGGGCGTTTTCCCGAATACTTCCTTCGAAGAGCAGCACATGACATTGGATCCCGGCACCATCATCCTGCTTTATACCGACGGTCTTACAGAGGCTAAGAATCTGGAAAGGAAGACCTTTGGACGTGAAAGAATGGCTCAGGTATTCCGTTCTTTCTATACTTCCGCGGACAATTCGTTGCAGAATCTGGTGAACTCCCTGAGCATTGCTGCCCATCGGTTTGCCGGCGAAGCCCCGCAAAGCGACGATTTAACCTTGCTGGCGGTCCGTTTTGCCCCCGAAAACCTGATTCGTGAGCAAATTACGCTGCGTAACGAGGTGTCCGAGGTTACTCGTCTGAGTGCCTTTATTAAGGACTTCTTCGAGAAGATCGAGATAGACAGGAAGGTTGCCGCTGGCCTTCGTCTGGCTTTGGAGGAAGTGGTGGTGAACGTGATTGACTATGCTTATCCTGAAGGCGAAGCCGGTGATGTCCTGGTTATGGCCGATACCAACCGTCAGGAAATCCGTTTTACTATCGTCGATTCCGGCTATCCCTTCGATCCTACGTCGGTGTTGGAACCCGACACTACTCTGGATGCCCAGAAACGGCCCATTGGTGGCCTGGGAATCCTTCTTTCCCGTAAATTGACAGATTCTATCTCTTATACCCGTAGAGACGGTAAAAACGTATTATCTTTAACTAAAACTATATGATGACTACTTCTATTCAGGAAAAAGACGGTAAAATCTTTGCTAAGTTGTCTGGCGAACTGGACACTGCTGCTGCCCAGGAAACCGAAAACGCTCTTCAGCCCTTGCTGAACTGCCAGGGAAAAGACATTGTGATTGACTGCACCGAGCTCGAGTACATTTCCTCCAGCGGTCTCCGTGTCCTGCTGGGGATCCTCAAAAAGGCTCAGGCTGTCGGTTCCCGCGTCATTCTCAAGAACGTGAACGACATTATCCGGGACGTTCTTGATCTCACCGGTTTTATTTCTATCTTCGAATTCGAATAGGATGGTTTCTTATTTCACGGAAGATATTGTCTTTCCGTTCAAGGAGAAACGCCTTACCTCTCGCTGGCTCAAGTTTGTGGCAGAGAGTGAGGCCAAACGCCTTGGTGATATTGCAGTTATATTTTGCTCCGATAATTATATTCTGGATGTCAATATAAAATATCTGCAACACGATTATTACACGGATATCATCACTTTCGACTATTGTGAGGGAAACCGGCTCTCCGGAGACCTCTTCATCTCCATCGATTCCGTAAAGGAGAATGCTTCTTTCTACGGAACCGGGTTTGCCGATGAACTGAACCGCGTCATTGTGCACGGCGTCCTGCACCTCATCGGCTACGATGACCATACACCCGAGGACATTGCAGTGATGCGGGCAAAGGAGAACTATTATCTTTCCCAGCGCTCTCTCGTATGAACAACCATTTCGACGTCATTGTGATGGGCGGTGGTCATGCCGGCTGTGAAGCCGCCATGGCCGCTGCAGGCATGGGCTCTTCGGTCTTGCTCCTTACACCGGATCTGAACGGTCTGGCCAAGATGAGTTGTAACCCGGCTGTTGGCGGAATTGCCAAGGGACAGATTGTCCGGGAGATTGACGCCCTGGGTGGTTACTCCGGTCTGGTTACCGACGCAGCCACCCTTCAGTTCCGCATGCTCAACCGTTCCAAGGGTCCAGCCATGTGGAGTCCGCGTGCCCAATGCGACAAACAGAAGTTTTCGGCCACCTGGCTTAAATCTTTGTTAAGTTCCTCTAAATTAAGCATTTACGCGGATTTTACCACGGAACTTCTCCTTGAGAATCGCGTAATCACCGGAGTGCGTACAACTACCGGTGCAATTTTCTACGCTAATGCCTTTATTTTGACCGCTGGGACGTTTTTGAATGGCAAGATGTATATTGGTCAGCATTCCTTCGAAGGAGGCCGTATAGGCGAAAAGGCGTCGTATGGAATTTCCGACCAGCTGGCTTCGCTGGGTGTTCCCACCGAACGCATGAAGACCGGCACTCCTCCCCGCATCGATATCCGTTCCATCGACCTGTCTAAACTTATCCGTCAGGAAGGCGACGCTGCTCCCGACCGCTTCTCATACCTGGACGTTCCTTCCGCCGTGCAGGCGGGTGGCGAACAGATGGATTGCTACCTTCTTCACACCAACGAGAGAGTGCACGAAATCCTTCGTACCGGCTTCGACCGCTCGCCCCTTTTTACCGGGATGATTCATGGCAAGGGTCCGCGTTACTGCCCCAGTATCGAGGACAAGCTTCGCACTTTTTCCGATAAGGATTCCCATCAACTCTTCCTGGAACCGGAAGGCCGCACTTCCCCGGAATACTATCTGCAGGGCTTCTCTTCCTCTTTGCCTTTGGAAGTTCAGCTCTCGGCCGTCCATGCTATCGAAGGCCTGGAAGACGCTGTCTTCTTTAAGCCTGCCTATGCTGTAGAATATGACTACTTCGACCCGCAGTATCTTTTACATTCTTTGCGGTCTAAAGTGGTCCAGAATCTCTTCCTGGCCGGCCAGGTGAATGGAACTACCGGTTACGAGGAAGCGGCCGCACAGGGCATTATTGCGGGCATGAACGCCCATCTCTATTTGACTGATCAGGAGCCTCTGGTTCTGCGTCGCGACCAGGCTTATATCGGCGTTCTCATTGACGATCTTATCAATAAAGGCGTGGATGAACCTTACCGGATGTTCACCTCCCGGGCCGAATATCGCATTCTTTTGCGCCAGGATAATGCCGACTTCCGGCTCACGGAATTGTCCCATTCTTTGGGTTATGCGACCGAGGAACGGTACGCAGCCATGATGCGCAAACAGGAAGAAGTAGAGCGCCTGAGTACTTTCTGCGACTCTCATAAAGTACGTGCCGATGTCGTCAATCCCCTTCTGGAGGCCGCCGGGAGCACGCCTTTGACTGAATCCAAGCATTTACGCGAGCTTGTTGCTCGCCCCGAGTTATCCCTGTCTGAATTACTGAAGATTGTTCCACGTGGAACAAATTATAGTTCCGATACGGTTACTTCGGTCGAGATTGCAATCAAGTACGCGGGATATATCGAGCGTGAGAAAGCCCAGGCCCAGAAGAATAATAGGCTTGAGTATATCAAGATTCCGGCCGACTTCGATTTTGATTCCTTAAACGGCCTCTCAATCGAGTGTAGGCAGAAATTGAAAAGATATAAGCCCGAGACAATCGCTCAGGCTTCACGCATTTCGGGGGTCTCCCCCGCCGATATTTCGGTACTTTTAGTGTACTTTGGAAGATAGAATTGTTCCACGTGGAACAAAACCTGTATTCCCCGGATCCCCTGGGTTGCTTCGCTCCAATCATAGACGTTTTAAAGCCGCCTTAATGATATCCTCAACTCTTGCATTGGGGTTATCTTTGAGGATGGCGGGCATTACCTTGGCGATGTTGGCCTTGGAGAATCCCAGCATGACCAGGGCGGTGGTAGCTTCGTCGGCCAGAGCAGAACTGGGAGCGGTAAAGAGGGCGTTTTCGGCGCTGCCTTCTCCCTTTACAATCTTGTCCTTGAGCTCCAGAACCAGCCTTTGGGCGCTCTTGAGACCAATTCCCTTTACGCTCTTGATCTTGTTCACGTCCTCGGCCAGGATGGCCTGACGGATCTCTTCCGAAGTTAGCGTGGACAGCATCATACGGGCGCTGGCTACACCGATTCCGCTCACGCCAATGAGCAGGCGGAACAGCTCACGCTCGTCCTTGGTGGCAAAGCCGTAGTACAGTTCTTCGTCTTCCCGGATGTAGTGATGGATGTAGGCCACGGCCTGCGTCTTGAGCTGGAAGGCTTCGTAGGTTTGCAGGGAAATAAGGATGCTGTAGCCAATACCGGCATTCTCCAGAATGAGTTCCGTGGGCGTTAACTCCACGATTTGTCCTTTTATATAGTCTATCATAACGCAAATTTATGTAAATTTGCAGACTTATCCAATGGAAATGTCTGTATCTGAGATTCGTGCCCAATTCCCTATCCTCTCCCGCACTGTGTACGGGAAGCCCCTGGTGTATCTGGACAACGCCGCTTCGGCCCAGCGTCCGCAGGCCGTGGTGGATCTCTGGCAGAAACTCACTTTGGAAGAGAACGCCAATATCCACCGTGCCGTGCACTACCTCGCCGCCCAGGCAACCGATGCTTACGAGCAAGCCCGCAACTCCGTGAAGGATTTCCTGAACGCCGGCTCCCGGGAAGAAATCGTTTTCACCTCTGGCGCCACCGCCGCCATCAACCTGGTCGCCTTCTCCTTCGGCGAAGCCTTCGTCCGGGAGGGAGACGAAATTTTGGTCGCGGCCGACGGACACCACAGCAACATCGTTCCCTGGCAAATGCTCTGCGAACGAAAAAAGGCGGTCCTTAAAGTCCTTGACATTCGCGAAAATGGTGTACTGATGGCCGAAGATTTGGAAATTCTCATTTCTCGGCGCACCAAAATTGTAGCTATCTCTCACATTTCCAATGTGTTAGGCCTTGTAAACCCGGTTCGTGAAATTGTTCAGAAAAGTCACGAAATGGGTGTTCCGGTGCTGGTTGACGGTGCGCAAGGCGTTGTTCACGAGTCCGTGGACGTCCAGCACCTGGACTGCGACTTCTACGTGTTCTCGGGTCACAAACTGTACGCGGCTACCGGAACCGGCGTGCTGTACGGAAAGAAAAAATGGCTGGACGCCATGCCGCCTTACATGGGCGGAGGCGAGATGATCGCCAGCGTCAGCTTCGAGCATACAACCTACGCTCCCCTGCCCGGCAAGTTCGAAGCCGGCACCCAGAACTTCAACGCCGCCCCCACCCTGGTCCCGGCAATAGAGCTCACCAAGGCCATGCGGGCCGATGCTTCCGTGCAGCGGGAGCAGGAAGCCATCCTGGACTACGTCTATTCCGAACTTACCAAAGACCCCCGGGTGGTGTTGTACGGCACCGAGCGTTCGGTCAAAGTTCCGCTCTTTTCCTTTGCCGTGAAGGGCGCCCACCACGAGGACCTGGCCCTGCTGCTGGACAAGATGGGCATCGCCCTGCGTTCCGGCCAGATGTGCGCCGAGCCTTTGATGGACCGTCTGGGCGTCACGGGACTGCTGCGCGCTTCCTTCGCCCCGTACAACACGCTGGAAGAGGCAGAATACTTTATCAAGAGCCTGAACAGGGCTATTAGCATGCTGGTATGACATTAGAAGAAAAGAAACAGCAAATCATCGAGGACTTCTCGTTGTACGAGGAGTGGCTGGATAAATACGAGTACCTCATTGAACTGGGCAAGACCCTGGAGCCTTTCCCGGAGGAGAAAAAGACCGGGGATCGCCTGATAAAAGGCTGTCAGTCACGGGTTTGGCTGGATCACGAGTTAAAGGACGGGAAACTGTACTTTACCGCCGACAGCGACGCCATCATCACCAAGGGCATCATCTCGCTCCTGATAGACGTCTATTCCGGACGCACCCCGGAGGAGATTGCCGGGGACGACTTTGGCTTCGTGGCCCAGATCGGCCTGCGGGAGAACCTTTCCCCTACCCGTGCCAACGGACTCGTCTCCATGATAGAAACCATCAAAAACGTAGCGCAGAATGGCTGAGAAAGAGGTTTTGACGGCAGAAGACGTAAAGGAGCTGCAGCCGTTGTATGCCGCGGTGATTGCGGCCCTTAAAGAGGTTTACGACCCCGAAATCCCGGTGAATATCTACGATCTGGGTCTCATTTACGAACTTACCATCTCCAAGTCCCGCGAGGTGTCCATCCTCATGACTTTTACGGCTCCCAACTGTCCCATGGCAGACCAGGTGATGCAGGAGGTACAGGAGGGCGTAGAAAGCGTTCCCGGCGTGACCAAATGCACCATTGAGCTCACTTTCGAGCCCCAGTGGGACCGCAGCATGCTCTCCGAGGAAGCCCGCGTGGAACTGGGCCTGGATTACGAAGAGGATGACTATAGTAAGTTAGATTAGAGAGATTCTTCGCTTCGCTCAGAATGACAATAGTTCGCTCAGAATGACAATAGAATGGAAAGAGTAGAGGTATATCTGGGGCTGGGCTCCAACATGGGCAACCGGGACCTGCAGCTGCTGCAGGCGGTGAACCGGCTGGACCAGGCCTTCGGCATGCATCCCGAGCGCATTTCCCGCATCGTGGAATCCCCTGCCCAGGGCTTCGACGGCCCCGATTTCCTGAATATGTGCCTCCTGTACAGGCTTCCCGTGAGCGGGACGCCGCAGGAGCAGGCATCGGCCATCCTGCATCAGATCAAGGCCATCGAAAAGGAGATGGGCCGGGACCTGGACGAACCCCTTTATGACGCTCAGGGTCAACGCATTTACCACAACAGGACCATCGACATCGATATCCTTTATTTTGGTAACGAAATAATTGAAACAGAGGAACTTACGATTCCGCATCCGCGCATAGGGGAGCGCGATTTCGTGAAGAAGCCCCTTCGCGAGATTTCGAAACCCGCCCTTCGCGCCGCGTTTCCCGAAATTTTTGGCTAAATTTGCAAGATTTTAGTATTGAGATATGACACAAGATGAACTTTTCAAGGTGCTGGTAGCCCACTGCAAAGAGTACGGCTTTATTTTCCCCAGCAGTGAGATTTACGACGGTCTGGCCGCCGTGTACGATTATGGTCAGATGGGCGTTCAGCTCAAAAACAACATCAAGAACTATTGGTGGGAGGCTATGACCCGCCTGAACGAGAACATCGTGGGCATCGACTCGGCCATCTTCATGCACCCCCGCATTTGGGAGGCTTCCGGCCACGTAGGTGCTTTCAATGACCCTCTCATCGACAATAAGGACTCCAAGAAGCGTTATCGCGCCGATGTCCTCATTGAGGATTATCTGGGCAAGATCGAGGAGAAAATCGAGAAGGAAGTGGCCAAGGGACGCAAGAAATTCGGCGATTCCTTCGACGAGGCCCAGTTCCGCGCCACCAATCCCAACGTGCTGCGCGAAAAGGCCAAATGGGACGAGGTTCACAACCGTTACGTGGCTGCCGAAAAGGCCAACGACTTTGCCGAATATCGTCAGATTATCATCGACTGCAACATCGTGTGCCCCATTTCCGGTACCTGCAACTGGACCGAGGTCCGTCAGTTTAACCTGATGTTCTCTACCTCCATGGGTTCCACTGCCGACGGCGCCAACCTCATTTATCTGCGTCCGGAGACCGCCCAGGGCATCTTCGTGAACTACCTGAACGTGCAGAAGACCGGCCGAATGAAGATTCCTTTCGGCATTGCCCAGATCGGTAAGGCCTTCCGTAACGAGATTGTGGCCCGCCAGTTCATCTTCCGTATGCGCGAATTCGAGCAGATGGAGATGCAGTTCTTCATCAAGCCCGGCACCGAGCTGGATTGGTTTAAGAAGTGGAAGGAAACCCGCATGAAATGGCACGTGAACCTGGGAATGGGTGCCGAGAATTACCGTTTCCACGACCACGAGAAGCTGGCCCACTACGCCAACGCCGCTACCGATATCGAGTTCAACTTCCCCTTCGGCTTCAAGGAGCTGGAAGGCATCCACAGCCGCACCAACTTCGACCTGGGCAACCACCAGAAGTTCAGCGGTAAGAAGATTGAATACTTTGATCCTGAGGAGAATGTGTCTTACACTCCTTACGTGATCGAGACCTCCATCGGCGTAGACCGCATGTGCCTGGCCGTGCTGGCCCACTCCTATACGGTAGAGCAGCTGGAGAACGGCGAGGAGCGCGTTGTGATGAAGATTCCCGCCCCGCTGGCTCCCATCAAGGTGGCCGTGATGCCTCTGGTGAAGAAGGACGGCCTGCCGGAGCTGGCCCAGAAGGTGGTAGACGAGCTCAAGTACGACTTCTCCTACCAGTACGACGAAAAGGACTCCATCGGCAAGCGTTATCGCCGTCAGGATGCCATTGGCACGCCTTTCTGCGTAACCGTGGACCACGATTCCCTGAACGACGGCTGCGTCACCGTGCGCGACCGCGACAACATGACCCAGGAGCGCGTCAAGATCGAGGATCTGCGTGCTATGATTGAGAAGAAGGTATCCCTGACCAACCTCCTGCGCAATCTGTAGTATGGGTGCCCTGGCGCTGCTCATAACGGCTATCCTGGCAACGCTGGTGCTGTATTTCTGGGCCCGCAAGGCTCAGCTGGAGAAGCAACTGCTCCAGGAACGGGAGGAAAACGACCGCATCATGTCCATCGCCGAGGACCTGCAGGGGCGCCTGAATGCCCTGCAGGGACGTCAGAAAGGCTCTGACATCGGCCTGGATATGCTGGACCGCCTGTTCGAACAATATTATGTATACGAAGGTACGGACAATCTTCAGCCCAAAGTGCTGAAGGAGGTCCGTACTTTGGTGGAAGGGCTCAGGGGCAACTCCAAACTCCGCCAGAGTCTGGAGAAGTCCCTGAACGACTCCCACGACGGCGTCATGAAGCGCTTTCGCTACGCTTTTCCGGCGCTTAAGGAAGAGGATTATCTGCTCTATATGTTCACCGTGGCGGGCTTCTCTTCCACTACCATTTCCACCCTTTTGGAGAAGGATAAACCCTATGTTTACAACCGGCTTTACCGGCTAAAAGAGCGTATCAAAAACGCTGATACCGCGGATAGGGACTTCTTATTGAGCCAATTAGAGCGCTAAAATCCGTCTACGGGTAAATGGCTTTTTTTTAGGGGTTTTCAACACATTTACCCCTGTTTGAGATTTTTTGGATTTTTTGGTGGTTTGTAAACGATTGATTATCAATTTGTTATAAACACACCTCTGCGAGATTCTTTTGAGCCGGTTTTTTGGCCTCTTGAAAAAGAGTTTTTACCTTTGCGTCAGAAGAATATTAACCAAAAATCAATAGCCATTATGGAAATTAAGAAATCCGAAAACGCCAGCCTTGAAAACAAGAGACTGCTCTTCACAGAGGTTGGTCTGGTAGTGGCCCTCCTCATCGTTTACCTGGCCTTCAACTGGTCCTCCAAGGACGCCCAGGTAGCCGTGCTGGAAGACACCACCCAGGTTCTGGTAGAAGAAGAAATGATCGCCATCCAGAACGAACTTCCCCCGCCCCCGCCCGAGGCTCCCAGCATTCCCGTCCTGTCGGACCAGATTGACATCGTGGACGATGACATCAAGCTGGACGACGACCTGTTCATCAACCTGGAAGACAACAACCAGGCTGTCGAGATCCAGGACTATAAAGAGGCCGAGGTAGAAGAAGAGGAAGTGGAAGAAGAAGCCATTCCTTTCCAGCTGGTAGAACAGAAGCCTTCCTTCAACGGCGGCGACGCTAACGAATTCTCCAAGTGGGTGAACTCCCGTCTGGTCTATCCCGAAATCGCTAAGGAAAACGGCGTGCAGGGTCGTGTTACCCTCCAGTTCACTGTAGAGGCCGACGGCCGCGTAACCAACGTGCGCGTGCTCCGTGGCGTGGATGAATCCCTGGATAAGGAAGCCGTGCGTGTTGTTTCCAGCTCTCCCAAGTGGAAGCCCGGTAAGCAGCGTGACCGTGCTGTGAAGGTTACCTACACCTTCCCTGTGATCTTCCAGCTCCGCTAAAAGACCCAAACTTCATCGGCGAAGAACCAGCAAGGGTTCCCAACGCCGTAGTGCCATTCCGGGCAGATTTTCTGCCCGGATATTTTTATTTTTACGTAGCGGGCCAGCGCATCTCCCGTTACTTCCAGGCTCTTGAAACCAATGGTCCCGTCCCGGTTCTCGGGGTTGTCGATCTTGCCCAGCAGCGTGTAGGCTGCACCGTCCTGGGAGGTGGATACGCTCATCCCCAGAGGTTCCAGGACCCAGCCGCCTATCTGGCGCAGGAAGTCTGCGCCCACGCGGTGGACGGGCTTCACAGAGCCCAGATCCAGTACAAACTCGGCGTCCGTGCCTTCCCAGCCAACCCAGTTCTCTACATAGCCTGTACCGCCGAAGAGGCCGTCTGTAAGGGCATAACCAGCCAGTTCCCCGTAACGCGGATGCGGTCCTTCCAGGTAGCGTACCGGGCAACCGGTGGCCAGGTTTCCGCGGCTGTCCTGCAAATAGCGGCCGCGGTACATCTTGCAGTAGGCCAGCGGGTCGTTTCCACGTTCATTCAGGGTTTCAATGCCAAAGGCCCTGATCTGGCTTTCGAACAGGTCCAGATCCTTTCCGATGGCCTCGAAATCCCGGTTCGGGTCTGTGCGCGCAATCTCCAACTGGGAGTAGCGCAGGGGCAGGCGGGAGCGCTGCACGCGCCGGAGGCGTACGGGGTCATCGGCCACCGCTTTCTCGGCCTGGTCAAAAAGCGCATTGTAGCGCTTCAGGAGGGTGGGACGCAGGATATTACCCTTATAAGAGACGGGGGAGTCGTAGATAAAAAGGTCTACGTCCGTGGCAACGGCCGCCCCCTCCAGCGTGTGGATGTAGTGCAGGATGCTTTCTCCTGCCGCGCCATAATAGCTTTGGCAGAAATGCCTCTCCAGTGAGTCCAGACTGGCATCCGGGTTCCACATGAGTTTGGATACCAGATAGGGGCGCAGTTCGGCCATATCCCCGCCCAGGGTGCTGTTAATCTGGGAGAAGTGCATCTTTACGCCATGGTTCTTGAAGATAACCATGTTGTCCTTGATGGTTTGCAGGTTGGGGAAAGGGGAGAGGTAGTTGTCGAAGTTAATGCCGTAGTCCCAGAGGAAGATATTGTCGCAGATGGCGCTCCAGCCCTCCAGACACTCCATGAAGTCCTGTCCGGACGGATTTTCCGTAAGGGCGGTTTGCCGGCGGCAGTCAATGTCGCAGAGCATGATGGAGACGTTTTTCTCGGGGCGCGTAATCCTGGGCGGTTTAACCGTGAAAAGGTAGGCCAGGGTAGAGATCTCCTTGTCCGGGAAACGGCGGGCTACCGCGTTCACAAAACGCAGGAACGGGCCGGACGGGCTGCCTTCCTCGTCCATGATGGCCTGGCAGGCATCGCAGCGGCAATAGGTATCGGAGCCATCGTTCTGGGAGATGGAAATCATCTGCTGCCGGGGATATGCGTGGAACAGGCTGTCCAATGCTCCACACACAATCTCAAAGACCTCCGGATTGCTCATGCACCACTGGCTGGCGCTGCCCGGATGGCGTTGTCCTCCAAAATAGGCGTAGTACTCCGGGTGCTTTTCTCCGTAGCGGGACGCCGGCAGCAGCTTGTTGCAGGTGTGTACCCAGAGGTTGTCTACGAAAAGCTCGTGCGGTTCTTCCAGGCGGTACCAGTAGCGGTACAGGGAATCGGCCCGATGCTCCCTATTTACGCCGTTGTCCGACGTGGCCACCCGGCCGTTGCGCAGGCTGTAGTGGCTGGTTTGCCGATACCGGAAGGCGGGAACCTCTGTTCGCGGACGCACGGTAACGGCCTTTTTCCGGGGCAGGGAATATTCTCCGTCTCCCCAGTAGTCCATCCCCATTTCCTGCTCCAGGAAGTCGCAGACGGCATAAATGAGGGATTTACCGCTGCCTTCCAGCACTACGGCCCCGCCGTGCACCCCTACGCGGAAACTGTCTTCCGGAAGGCCTTTCACCTCCTTTAACCGGATGTCTCCTTTGTGCGGGGAAGAAGCCGGGTCGAAAGTGTATCCGGTGGCCTCCTGCATAAAGCGGCGGAGGATATCGGTGGCTGTCTTCATTTCCGGAGTGTTGCCACCTGTGACAATGCGGGATGCTTCCGTAAAGGGAATATTCTGGGCCGTGCTGCTAAGAGAAAACAACACCAGGGCCATTAGGAGTGCTTTTTTCATATCTTGTGCAAGATACTAAAAATTGCTATTTTTGCAAAAGTTAAAGTAGTAGATGAATGGCAGAATCCTTTTCTGATATCGGCAAAATCGAAGCAATCGAACAGCTTTACAGGCTGTCGGCATATACCCCCATTACCGCTTTGGGTTACACCTGCACCAAAGGTGCCCGCATTACCACCGCCGCCCGCATGTACCTGGAGGGGATCGACTTCAACCTGGTTTATTTCCCGCTCAAGCACCTGGGCTACAAGTGCGTGGTGGGCGTGACAGGGGAGTTGTACGCTGCCCTGGCGCACCCCAAGCTGCTCAACGTGGTGCTGGGGATATCGGCCAAACTGGACTTCCCGCAAGTGAAAGACCTGTGGCTGGGAATCACCGTGGCGGCCAAGGAGCACGGCTTCGAGGCCGTGAACCTGGACCTGCAGCCCTCCAACAACGGGCTGTTCCTGTCCCTGAGCGCAACGGGGGAGACGTCCCTGATTACCGAGAAACGGCGCATGGCGGCCAAGTCCAAGGACCTCATCTGCGTTTCCGGTTCCCTGGGAGCCGCATTCCTGGGAATGCAGGTCATGGAACGGGGCACCAAAAAGTTCCACGAGACCGGTGAGCAGCCCGACATGACCCAGTACAAGATGCTGGTGGGCTCTTACCTGCGTCCCGAGCTGGAGGCATCGGTGATAGACCGCCTGGAAGACATCGAGGTGTACCCGTCCTACGGCTATTTCGTGACCAGGGGACTGTCCGACGCCCTCAAGCGCCTGTCCCGCGACAGCGGCCTGGGAGCCAAGGTATATGCCGATAAGATCCCCTTCGAGGGAAACAGCTTCCAACTGGGGAAGGAACTGGACATGGATCCGGTTTCGGCGGCCATGAACGGGGGAGACGACAACCGTCTGCTCTTCGTGGTCCCCATCTTGCACCTGGAGAAATTCCGCCGGGAATTCCAGACTTTCGACATTATCGGCCACCTGGCACAGCCCGAGGCCGGTACGGTCCTGGTAACTCCCGAAGGCGTGGAATTTCCCGTAAAAGCGCAAGGTTGGCCCGAAAATGATGCATAATCTCAAATATTTTACTTACCTTTACCTGTTGAAACAAACTTAATTAACAAATATTATGAAGAAACTCGTTTCCATCCTTGCCCTGGCAGCCGCCTTTACTATGACGGCCAATGCGCAGAGCATCTTAGGTGATTTACTGGGTAATATTGGCAGCAATTCCGGTACTGCCAGCACCGTCGCCAGCATCGTTTCCGGTTTGGCCGGCACCGTTTATTCCGCCCCTGTAAGCCTGAACGGTACCTATAACTACGGCGGTATCGCCGTTTCCGCCACCAGCTCCGAGGGTGGCATCGTCGCCAACCTGGCCGGCTCCGCCGTCACTTCCACCATCGAGGCCAAGGCCGACGAATACTTGGCCAAGGTAGGCATCGTCCCCGGCGCCGCCAAGTTCAACTTCAACGCCGAAGACAACACCTTCACCATGACTGTTCTGGGAATCTCCCTGCCCGGTAACTACAAGGTAGGTGACGGCGAAAAGACCGTTACCCTCACCTTCGGCAAAACCATGCAGTTCTTCTGCATGACCGGTGTCCTGGAATCCAACGGCACTGGCGCCAAGATGCTTTTCCCCGCCAACAAGGCCATGGAATTCATCAAGAAGGTAGTTGCCAAGATTGGTGAGAAGAGCAGCGAAGTCTCTGCCATCGCCAAGCTGGCCGACGGCTACGACAACTACAAGATAGGCTTCAAGCTCTCCAAGTAATTTGAGCTCATAAATAGAACCGCGACCCTTGCCCGGGCCGCGGTTTTTTGTTATCTTTGTTCCATGAGTTTCGTGCACCTGCATGTCCATACCCAGTACTCCATCCTGGACGGACAATCCTCTATAGAAAACCTCTTTAACCGGGCCGATGAGCTGGGGATGCCTGCGCTGGCCATCACCGACCACGGCAATATGTACGGGGTTAAGGAGTTCTTCAAATATGCGAAGAAACACCCCAACGTAAAGCCTGTCATCGGCTGCGAGATCTACGTTTCCAAGGGGGACCACCGCATCAAAGAGAAGGGGTACTATCACCTGATTCTGCTGGCCAAGAACTACCAGGGCTACCTGAATCTGGTGAAGATTGTGTCCGAGGGGCACATCAACGGCATGTACTACAAGCCTCGTGTAAGCCACGAAATCATCGAGCAGTACCACGAGGGCCTCATCTGTTCATCGGCCTGTATGGCCGGAGAAGTTCCCCGCGCCATCCTGGCCCACGACGAAAAGGCCATCGAAGAAGCCATTCTGTGGCACAAACGGGTGTTCGGAGAGGACTATTACCTGGAGGTCATGAAGCACAAGACCGAGGTCCCGGGCCTGGACAATGACCTGTACCAGAAACAGTGCTTCTACACCGAGGAAATCTTCAAACTGGCCCAGAAATACGGCATCAAGGTCATTGCCACCAACGACGCCCACTTCGTGCGCAAGGAAGACGGTCCCGTGCACGACCGCCTCATCTGCCTCACCACCAACGCCTATATCGACGACCCGGACCGCCTGCGTTATACCCAGCAGGAGTATATCAAGTCCGAGGAAGAGATGCTGGAACTGTTCCCGGACCACCCCGAGGCCCTGGAGAACACGCTGGAGGTAGCCGGCAAGATCGAGGAATACTCGATTGACCGGGATCCGGTGCTGCCGGTTTACGAGATAGATCCGGCCTTCATGGCCGATATCGATACCTATCTGGAGAAGTACAAGGATATCATCGATGCGGGCCGATGCGACAAGCACGGCACCTACCGCGGAGACGGCTTCTGCCATTCGGTGGCCTACCTGTGCCACCTCACCTACCTGGGCGCCCACCAGCGCTACGGAGAAACCCTCACCCAGGAGCAGGAGGAGCGCATTGACTTCGAACTCAAGACCATCTGCCGCATGGGTTTCCCGGACTACTTCCTCATTGTGCAGGACTACATTGCAGCCTCCCGCGCCATGGGTTCCATGGTGGGACCGGGCCGTGGATCGGCCGCAGGCTCCGTGGTGGCCTACTGCCTGCGCATCACCAACCTGGACCCCATCCGCTACCAACTCCTGTTCGAGCGTTTCCTGAATCCGGACCGTATTTCCATGCCCGATATCGACGTGGACTTCGAGGACCTTACCAAGGCGCACCAGTACGTAGAGGATAAATACGGCGCCAGCCACGTATCCCGCGTTATTACCTTCGGCACCATGGCGGCCAAGAGCGCCATCAAGGATGTGGCGCGCATCAGCCGTCTTTCCATCGAGGAGAGCAACCGTCTTACCAAGATGGTGCCGGACCGCCTGAGCGAGAAAAAGGAGAAAGAATATCCCTTCAACCCCAAGCTGGACGAACTGAAGCCCGGTTTCAAGGTGGTGGAGAAGGAAGTGGACGGCGTCAAGAAGACCTACCAGGTGGGTATGGAAGACGCCGACGTCAAGATTACCCTCAAGAACTGCTACCGGCTGGTGCCGGAGTTCATCGAGGAATTGAAGAACGGCCCCGAAATCAACAAGGAGGTGCTCAAATACGCACAGGCCCTGGAAGGCTGCGTCCGCCAGGTGGGTGTGCATGCCTGCGCCACCATCATCGGCCGGGGAGACCTTACCGACTACCTGCCCATCTGCCTGTCCAAGGATAAAGAAACCGGCCTGGACGTGCGCACATCGCAGTACGACGGCCACTACATCGAGGATGTGGGAATGCTCAAGATGGACTTCCTGGGCCTCATCACCCTCCAGATCATCCATAATTGCCTGAACCTGATCAAGGAGCATCACGGGGAAGACATCGACATCGAGGCCATTCCCATTGACGATAAACCCACCCTGGATCTTTATGGCCGGGGAGACACCACCAGTGTGTTCCAGTTCGAATCCGAGGGTATGAAAACCTGGCTGCAGAAGCTGCGCCCGGAGCGTTTCGAGGACCTCATCGCTATGAACGCCCTGTACCGGCCCGGCCCTATGGACTATATTCCGGACTTTGTGGCCCGCAAGCAGGGAGAACAGGCCATCGAGTACGACCTCCCCGAGATGGAGGAATATCTGCAGGATACCTACGGCGTAACCGTGTATCAGGAGCAGGTGATGCTGCTTTCGCAGAAGCTGGCCGGCTTTACCAAGGGAGAGGCAGACAAACTGCGTAAGGCGATGGGCAAGAAGCAGATCGACATTCTGAACTCCCTCAAGGACAAGTTCATGACGGGCGGTCAGGCCAACGGTCACCCGGAGAAAATCCTGGACAAGATCTGGAAAGACTGGGAGAAGTTCGCCCAATACGCCTTCAACAAGTCCCACGCTACCTGCTATGCCTGGGTAAGCTATCAGACCGGCTGGCTCAAGTGCCACTATCCGTCGGAATTCTTCGCCTCCTGCCTGGACAGCGCCAAGAGCATGGAGGAAATCGTCAAGATCATGGACGACTGCAAGGGCCACGGGATCAAGGTCCTGAGCCCGGATGTGAACGAAAGTGCCGGCCATTTCACCGTGAACAAGGATGGAAACGTGCGTTTTGCCCTGGGTTCCATCAAGGGCTTCGGCGGCAATGTGGTAGACGCCATCATGAAGGAACGCGAAGAAAACGGGCTGTTTACCGATATCTTCGACTTCGTGGAGCGTATGTCGGGCTCTGTGAACCGCAAGAGCTTCGAGAACCTGCTCAATGCCGGCGCCTTCGACAGCTTCGGCTACAAGCGCAGCATGTACTACCAGCCCTGCAAGGGGTCTAACGACCTCTTTATCGACGCCATTACCCGTTACGGAGACCTTTATAAGAATGATACCCTGAACGGGGCCTCATCCCTGTTCGGAGATATGGAGGAAATGAAGCCCGAGCGTCCCGCCCTGCCCGAGGACGAGGGTTATCTGGACATCATGGAGATGCTGCAGCGGGAAAAAGACCTGGTGGGCATGTACCTCAGTTCCCACCCGCTGGATCGCTACAGCTTCGAGATGCACAACTTCGTCAACTGCAAGTTGGCCGAGCTTTCCAACTATATCTCGGAATGCGAAGCGCGGAAGCAGTCGCCAAAGGTCTATATTGCCGGTATAGTGACCGATTTTAAGCAATTAACCACCAAGACGGGGAAACCCTACTCCCGCACCATTTTAGAGGATTATAGCGGCTCTTATGAGCTCGCGCTCTTCGGCAAGGACCACGAAGCCTTCATGCAGTACATGACGCCCAAGGCTACGCTGTTCCTGGAAGGCGAGATTGGGGAGAAATTTGCCCTCCGGGCCGAGGAAAGGGCCCAGGGAAAATCGGCCCCCTATGCCTTTAAATTAAAGAAGGTAACCCTGCTGGGCAACATTACCGACGAACTCCTTACCGGATTCAGCATGGACGTCACTACACCCATGCTCACGCAGGAGTTCCGCGAGAACCTGGTAAAGGTGGTCAAGCAGCATAAGGGCACCATTCCGCTCACCCTCTTCCTCTACGACCCCGGCACCAAGTACCGCATCCAGTTCTACTCCAAGAAATTCCAGGTTGCTGTGACCTCCGAATTCATCCAGGACCTCCAGCGCATCGGCGTGGACAAGTACGAGGTTTCCCGCAGATAAACCTAAGCAAAAGGACAAAAAAATCGGCCCACCGGAAAGGCGGGCCGATTATCGTATGATGCCGTAGAATTACTCGGCTTTCTTACCCATGGTAGCATCGTACATAATCGGGGTACCGATCATGATGGAAGCGTAGGTACCGATGATAACACCCAGGCACAGGGCCACGGCCAGACCGCGGATGCTTTCGCCGCCGAAGAAGGCGATGGCGAGCATAGGCAGGAGGGTGGACACGGAGGTGTTCAAGGTACGGGTGAGGGTAGCGTTCAGGGCGGTGTTCACGGTGTCGCGGAAGTTCTCCTTCGGGTGCAGACCGCGCTGCTCACGGATACGGTCGAAGATAACCACGTTATCGTTGATGGCGTAACCGATGATGGTCAGGATAGCTGCAATGAACGTCTGGTCAACATCCAGGTTGAACGGCAGGATACCGTTGAACAGGGAGAAGAAACCAATCACGATGAGGGCGGTGTGAGCCAGGGAGACGACACCACCGAGACCCCAGGTCCAACCCTTGAATCGGATGGCGATGTAGCCGAAGATCACAAGCAGGGCCAGGAACACGGCAATGAAAGCGCTGCGGGTAATATCGCGGGCGATGGTAGGACCAACCTTATCGGAGGAGATGATACCGTTGGGGTTCTCCAGGGTAGAGGTGAAGTCGGCCAGCTGGATATTCTCGGCGTAGAAGCCCTTGAGGGCGTCGAACAGCAGACCTTCGATCTCGGCGTCTACCTCGGTGCTTTCGCTGTCGTTCTTGTACTGGGTGGTGATCTTCATCTGGGCGTCACCACCGAACTGCTTCACTTCCACGGAGTACTGGTCGATGCCAGCGGCCTTGGCGGCTTCCTCGAAGGTAGCTTCCACAGAGGCGCGGACATCCTCGGCGGTGACGCTCTTGTCGAAGCGGACCACGTAGGTACGGCCACCGGTGAAGTCTACACCGTAGCTGAAGCCCTTGAGGGCGATGGAAACGATGGAGATGACGATAAGGGCACCGGAAATGATGTAGGAGTATTTCTTGAGGCCGATAAAGTCTACCTTGGTGTTCTTGAGGATGTTAGCGGTGAGCTTGTTGGACATGGCCACGCTCTTGCCGGCCTTGATGCGGTCGTCGAAGATGATGCGGGTCACGAAGATGGAGGTGAGCACGGAGGTGATGATACCGATGATGAGGGTGGTAGCAAAGCCCTGCACAGGACCGGAACCGAACACGTAGAGGATGATACCAGTGAGGAGGGTGGTCACCTGACCGTCGATGATGGCGCTGTAGGCGTTCTTGTAACCGTCGTGCACGGCCAGGGAGAAGCCCTTGCCGGCAGCCAGTTCTTCCTTGATGCGCTCGTAGATAATCACGTTGGCGTCCACGGCCATACCCAGGGTCAGGACCAGACCGGCGATACCGGGCAGGGTGAGGACGGCGCCGAAGCTGACCAGCACGCCGAAGAGCAGGAGCACGTTGCACAGCAGGGCGATGTCGGCGATGACACCGGCGCCCTGATAGAAGAACACCATATAGATGAGCACCAGGCAGAAGGCGATGAGGAAGGAGATGAGACCGGCCTTGATGGAAGCGCTACCCAGGGAAGGACCCACAACCTGCTCCTGGATGATGGTGGCAGGGGCGGGAAGCTTACCGGATTTGAGCACGTTGGCCAAGTCTTCGGCTTCCTGGACGTCGAAGTTACCGGTGATTTCGGAGGAACCGCCGGTGATTTCGGTGTTCACGGTAGGATAGGAATATACCAGACCGTCCAGGACGATGGCAACCTGCTTGCCGATGTTGTCCTTGGTGAGGCGGGCCCAGATGGAGGCACCCTCGGCGTTCATGGTCATGGACACGGAAGGGGCACCGTTGCCGCCGTTCTGTGCGCCGTTGAAGTTCACGCGGGCGTCGGTAACCACACCGCCGTCCAGGGGAGCCTTACCGTCGCGGGAAGTGCTCTTGATGGCAACCAGTTCATACAGGTTGCTGCCCTTCACCAGGTCGGTGGGCTTTACAGACCACATGCCCTTGAAGCCGGCCGGCAGGACGTCGGCGGCCATGGACAGGTACTGGTTTACGGTGACGGTATCTACACCGGCGGCGAAGCCCAGGCAGGCGTTGTTCCAACCGGAAGGGGAGAGCACGCGGAACAGGGGATTGGCCACGACGGTGCTGTCGCTCAGGTTGTTCAGAATCTCGGCCACGCGGGCGTCCACGGCATAGAGGTCTACCTCGTTGCCCTGGTAGGTGGGCCAGAATTCCAGGGAAGCGGTACCCTGCAGGAGCTTGCGCACACGCTCAGGGTCTTTAACGCCGGGCAGTTCGATAAGGATCTTGCCGGAGTTGCCTACCTGCTGGATATTGGGCTGGGTAACACCAAAGCGGTCGATACGGTTGCGGAGCACGTTGAAGGAGTTGTCCACGGCGCTCTTGGCTTCCTGACGGATGACGTTGATGACCTGTGCGTTGGTGGCGTCGTTGGAAATTTTCTCACGAAGCTCGTAGGTGGCGAAAATCTCGGCCAGACGACGCTGGGGGGCTACCTGCTCCCAGGCCTCGGCGAACAGGCCGATGAAATCGGCGCTGGAAGCTGTATTGTTGGCTTTGGCCTGGGCCAGAGCGGCTACGAAATCCGGGTCCGAGCTGTTGCCGGACAGGGCTTTCACCAGGTCTTCCAACTGAACCTGCAGCATGACGTTCATACCGCCCTTGAGGTCCAGACCCAGGTTGATTTCCTTTTCCTTCACGCTCTTGAAGGAGTAACCCAGGAAGACGTTTTCGTTGTTGATAGAGTCAATGTAGGCTCTGTTACGGATTGCAGCCACGGAGTCCAGCACATACTCGCGGACTTCGGGGGCGACATTGTTTGATTCTACGAACTGCAGGGCCTGCTCCTGGGCATGTTTGGCAGCCTTTCTCTCCTCAATACGGGTGATAGCCGTGAAGGAAAGCTGCCAGATGCTGGCAATGGCCAGGCAGATAGCTACGAATCTGATCCAACCTTTACTTTGCATTTTTGTGTATAGTTTAAATTAATTGTGCAAATTAGCCCGCAAAGATACGCTAATTTTCCCATTTAAACAATAGTTACAGCCGTTCGATGTCGGCCCAGCCGAAGCGGGCAGGGTATAGCCAGGCGCGGTCTGTATGTTCCATGACGCCATAGTCCAGCGACACTTTGGGGCACTCGGCATAGGCGCTCTCGATGAAGGCAGGGTCCCCGATGCGCTGCTGCCATCCGCGGAACAGTTCGGTGACCTCCGGGATGAACTTCTCCATCTCGGCGGCGATGGTGGCGGCTTTCCACACGAAGATACCGCTGTTCCAGAAGAATTCTCCGGTGCGGACAAATACCTCCGCTAACTCCCGGGGCGGTTTTTCGGTGAAAGTCTTCACCTGCAGCGGCCCGGCCATGAGGTGGGCGTTGCGCCCTTCCTTCACCTGGATGTAGCCGAAGTTCACGTCGGCCGTCTTGGGGACGATGCCCAAAGTCATGAGGACGTCGTTCTCCTCCACGTAGGAGCAGGCCTCGTCCAGCGTGCGCGAGAAGAGTTCTTCGTCGCGGATGACCAGGTCCCAGGGGGTGGCGATGATAACGGCTTCGGGGTCCCGCCGCAGCAGGGTATAGGCCGCCAGCGCCATGCAGGGCGCGGTTTTACGGGCCGATGGCTCCAGCAGCAGGTTTTCTTTGGGAAGTTCGGGGATTTCCCGCTGCGCGTCCTGTGCGAAAGAGGCCAGGGTGACCACCAGGATGTTTTGTGCGGGGACGACCTGAAGGAAGCGGTCGTAGGTATGACGGAATTGTTTGGAAGAACCGGCACCGTCGGCCATGATGACACAGTATCTGTGACTCATAAAGGAAAGTTGGGTTTTAGAAGTACATCGGAATCCAGGCCTGGGGGAAGTAGCGCACCACGGTTTCGGCGCCGTCGAACAGGACCGACACAATGTCGAAGAATACTTCCTGCCCCTCCAGATGCTTTTTGTTCAGGTACTGCAGGGCAGCGGCGCTGATGCGCTTCTGCTTCACCTTGTTCACCTGGTCGGTGATGGTGGAGGTGACGGGAGCCGTGCGGGCCTTCACCTCTACGAAGTGAACACCCTCCTGGTCTTCGGACACGATATCCAGTTCCAGATGTCCGGCCCGCCAGTTGCGGTCCAGGATCTGATGGCCGCGGGACAGCAGGAAATCGCACGCGATATCCTCTCCGTTGAGCCCTATCTTACTGGTTTTCTGTACGTTCATTGGTTATTAGTCAAATTTTACTACCGTTACGCCGGCCCCGCCAAACTGCACATGTTCGTCTGCTGCCGATGTAACGCCGGGTACCGTGCGCACGTACTTTTGGATTTCCTCGCGCAGGGCACCAGTTCCTTTTCCATGCAAAATTCGCACCGAGGGGACGCCCAGCATGATGGCGTCGTCAATATATCTCATTACAATTTCCAAGGCGTCGTTCACCCGTTCTCCCCGCACGTCCAGTTCCAGTTTGAAACGGGCTTTCCGTTCGGTCATGGCGGTATCGTACACCTGGCGCGGTCTGGTGTCGGGCGCCTTGGCCACGGCCTTGAATTCGTTGGCCGTAATGCGTTCTACGCGGTCCAGGGGCAGTTTTGTGACCACGCTGCCCACTACCACGCTCACGGCCTTGGTGCTAACCTTGGCCACTTCTCCCACCATGCCGTTGTCCTTGATGCGTACCTTCTCTCCTACCTTCAGGGGGGCGGTGCGGAAGGCGGCCAGCTTCCGGGCTTCGGCCTCCTCCTGCTCCATCTGCCGGAGCGTCTCTCCGTCGGCCCGTCTGCGCTTGCGTACCTGCTCCCGCTCCTTGCGGTCCTTCACGCTCTGCAGCTTCTTGTCGATGTAGGCGTCGCGCTTGCCGCGGTTTTCGGCCAGGGCGCCCAGGAAGCCCTGCAACTCGGCACGGGCCTCTTTGGTCTGCTCCTTTTCGGCCTGGGCCTCGCGGATGGTGCGGATGGTACTCTCCACCTTCTTGTTGGCACCCTGCACGATTTTTTCGGCCTCGGCGCGGGCTTCGTCCAGGATACGGCGGCGCATCTCCTTGATTTCCTCCAGCTCTTTCTCGTAGCGGTCGGTGAGGCCTTCCAGCGTCTTGTCGGTGGCCCGGATGCGCGTGAGTTTTTCGTCCAGCTGGCGGCGGCTGCGGGCAATTTTGCGCAGGTTGCGCTCGATGCCCACGAACTGTTCGCCGGCCCTTTCCTCGGCGTCGTGCACCAGGGGTTCGGGCAGGCCCATCTTGCGGGCCAGTTCAAAGGCGAAGGACGAGCCCGGCAGGCCCACTTCCAGCTGGAAGAGGGGAGCCACCGTGGCGGCGTCAAACTGCATGGCGCCGTTCACCACGCCGGTTTCGGCGGCCGATGCATATAGTTTCAGGTTGGTGTAATGCGTAGTGATGACGCCATAGGCGCCGCGGGTGTCCAGTTCGTGCAGGATGGCCTCGGCGATGGCGCCGCCCGCTGCGGGCTCGGTGCCCGACCCGAATTCATCGATGAGGATGAGCGTGCGGTTGTCGGCCACCTCCAGCATGGCCTTCATGTCGGTGAGGAAGGAACTGTAGGTGGAAAGGTCGTTCTCCAGCGACTGGTCGTCTCCGATGGAGACCATAATGCGGTCGAAGACAGGCAGTTCCGAGGTTTCGGAGGTGGGGATGAGCATGCCCCACTGGAACATGTACTGCAGCAGCCCCACCGTCTTCAGGCACACGCTCTTGCCGCCGGCGTTGGGGCCGGAGATGAGCAGGATGCGTTTTTCGGGGGTAAGGGTGACCGTGAGGGGCACGATGGCTTTCTTCTCCTTGCGCAGGCTCTTCTCCAGCAGGGGATGGCGGGCCTTGCGCAGGCTCAGGGTACCTTCGGCCGATACTACCGGCATGCCGGCTATGTAGTCCAGGGCCACCTGGGCCTTGGCCATGTTGAAGTCCAGTTCTCCCACGAAGGTGGCTCCGGCGATGAGTTCGGGCACGAAGGGCCGCAGGAACTCGGCGAATTCGTACAGGATGCGGGCAATCTCGCGGGTTTCGTCAAAGTGCAGCTGGGCAATCTCGTTCTGCAGGGCCACAATCTCGGCCGGCTCCATGAAGGTGGTCTTGCCGGTGGCGCTTTCGTCGTACATGTACCCCTGGAACTGGCGTTTCTTGGCCGATGCCACCGGGATGAGCATTTTCCCGTCGCGGATGCTCACGCTGGCGTCGGCTTCTACCAGGCCCTCCTGCTGCGCCTGCCGCAAGATGGCGTTCATGCGGCGGGAGACGTTGATTTCCTTTTCCTTGATGCTCTTGCGGATCTTGTACAGGTCGTCCGAGGCGGTGTCCTTGATTTCTCCGTGGCGGTCCAGGATGGCGTCGATGCGCTGCATGACCTCGGCCGGAGCGTTCACACCCGCCGCCAGGTGCTGCAGGTTGGGGTAGATGCCCTCCTTCACCGTATGGAAGAAGTGCAGGGCCCGTCGCAGGGTATCCAGCAGGGTGCGCAGTTTTCCCAGCGACAGCAGGTCGATGGAAGCACTCTTGCCGATAGGTTCCAGGAAGGGGATGACGTCGATATATCCGGCGGTAGGGAAGCTTTCCTCGAACATGAGGATGAGGCGCATTTCGTCGGCCAGGAGGTGCCGCCGGTGGATTTCTTCGGGGTTGGTACAGAATTCTTCCTCGCCCACGCGCGTGGCGGCATAGTCGGTGGAGCATCGGCCCTGAATGGCCGCGCGCACCTTGTCAAACCCCAGTTTCGCCTCCAGTCTGCCGTCCATTTACTTCTCTTCCTCCTGTGTCATGAGCGTGCTGAGCAGCTGCCGCAGCTCCTTAACGTCGTTTACCGTACTGATTTCTCCTCCCCGCACGAAGCTCACGTTGCCGGTTTCCTCGGACACTACCAGGACATCGGCGTCGGTGTCTTCTGTAAGGCCGATGGCGGCGCGGTGGCGCATGCCGTAGTGGGCGGGAATGTCGGTGCGGTTGGTCATGGGCAGCTGGCAGCGGGCCGCGGCCACATGGTCACCGATGATAATCATGGCACCGTCGTGCAACGGGGAATTCTTGAAGAAAATATTGGTGATGAGCCGCCTGTTGATGTCGGCCTCGAAACGGTCTCCGGTGTTCATGTAGTCCTCCATGGAGCTCTTGTGTTGCAGCACGATGAGGGCGCCGGTCTTTTCGGCCGACATGGTGCGTACGGCCTCTACCAGTTCCTCCACGCTCTTGGAGCCCATCTTCTCTTCCTTGATGCCCAGCAGGCGGTTGAAGAGCTGGCCGGTGCGGCGGGTGAGGCCGCTCTGCACGGCCACCCGGTTGAGCATGTGGCGGATCTCGGGCTGGAACAGGATGATGAGGGCCAGCACACCCACGTCCAGCAGGGTGTTCAGGAGCACCGTCATCATGCGCATGTTCAGGGCGCTTACCACCCCCTGGATGATCAGCAGGGCTACCAGGACCAATACAATGTTGAGCACGGTGGAGTCTCCCCTGATTCCCCGGATGAGGAAAAAGATGAGCGTAGCCACCATGAGGATGTCCAGGATGTCGGCCCAGCCAAAGCTCAGGAAACCGAATATGCCCAACACTTGTATCATATTATCACAAAGATAACAAATCTGTCTAATTCAGCCAACCCTTCTCCAGCAGCACCTGGGCTATCTGGACGGCGTTGGTGGCGGCTCCCTTGCGCAGGTTGTCGCTCACGCACCAGAGGTTGAGGCCGTTCTCCACGGAGGAATCCCGGCGGATGCGGCCCACGAAGACCTCGTCCTTGCCCCAGGCGTTGATGGCCAGGGGATAGACGTTCTCTTCGGGCTTGTCCTGGATGACCACGCCGGGCATGGCGGCCATGAGCCGGCGGACTTCGTCCAGGTCATAAGGCTTGTGGAACTCGATGTTCACGCTCTCGGAGTGTCCGCCTTTCACCGGCACGCGCACGGTGGTGGCGCTTACGCCGATGCTGCTGTCCCTCAGAATCTTGCGGGTTTCGTTCACCATCTTCATCTCTTCCTTGGTGTAGCCGTCGGGCAGGAAGGAATCGATATGGGGAATCACGTTCAGGTCTATCTGATGCGGGAACTTGGTGCCGCTGCCGCCTTTCCTTTCGGCCTCCAGCTGCTCGATACCGCGCTGACCGGCGCCGGTGACGCTCTGGTAGGTGCTGACCACGATGCGCTTGATGCCGAAGGCCTTGTGCAGGGGAGCCAGCGGCAGCACCATCTGGATGGTAGAGCAGTTGGGGTTGGCGATGATGTGGTCGGCGGGGGTAAGGACGTCGGAGTTGATCTCCGGCACTACCAGCGGGACCGCAGGGTCCATGCGCCACTGGGAGGAGTTGTCCACCACGTAGCAGCCCACGGCGGCGAACTTGGGAGCCAGCTCGGCCGATGCCGCTCCGCCGGCACTGAACAGCGCCAGGGCGGGCTTGCGCGCGGTGGCTTCATCGGCACTGATCACCGTCCATTCCTTGCCCTGGAAAAGCACTTTCCGGCCCCAGGAACGTTCCGACGCCACCGGCACCAGTTCGGTCACCGGGAAGTGGCGCTCCTGAAGCACCTCCAGCATCTTGGAGCCCACCAGGCCGGTGGCTCCTACTACAGCCACTCTCATGCCTGTTTTACGTTCAGGGCAATCTGGAGTTCGTCCAGCTGCTCCTGGTCAATCTGGGACGGGGAATCTATCATGACGTCGCGGCCCTGGTTGTTCTTGGGGAAGGCAATGTAGTCGCGGATGGTGTCCTGACCGCCCATGAGGGCGCACACACGGTCAAATCCGAAGGCCAGACCTCCGTGCGGCGGAGCGCCGAACTTGAAGGCGTTGATGATGAAACCGAACTTGTACTCGGCTTCTTCGGGGCCAATACCAAGGACTTCGAACATGCGTTTCTGCATGTCGGCGTTGTGGATACGGATGGAACCGCCGCCCAGCTCGTTGCCGTTGAGGACAAAGTCATAGGCGTTGGCGCAGACGCGCTCCAGGTCTTCCTTCTGGTCGGAATAGAACCACTTCTCGTGCTCCGGCTTGGGAGCAGTGAAGGGATGGTGCATGGCGTAGAAACGCTGGGTTTCGTCGTCCCACTCCAGCAGCGGGAAGTCCACGATCCACAGGGGAGCGAATACGTCCGGCTTGCGGAAGCCCAGACGGCCGCCCATCTCCAGGCGCAGGACGCCCAGCATGGTCTGGACCTTGCGCTTGGCGGCGCCGCTCATCACCAGGATGAGGTCTCCGGGCTGAGCCTCGGCGGTGGCGGCAATCTTCTGGAGGTCGTCGGCCGTGAAGAATTTGTCGATGGAGCTCTTGTAGGTTCCGTCGGTGTTGACCTTGATGTAGATGAGGCCCTTGGCACCCATCTGCGGGCGCTTGACCCACTCGGTGAGCTCGTCAATCTGCTTGCGGGTGTACTCGGAGGCACCGGGTACGCAGATGGCGCCAATGTAGGCGGCCTCGTCCAGCACGCTGAAGCCCTTGCCCTTGGCAACCTCGGTGATTTCGTGGATCTTCATGCCAAAGCGCACGTCGGGTTTGTCGGAGCCATAGAAGTCCATGGCGTCGTACCAGCTCATGCGGGGGAGCGGGTTGGGGATATCTACATTGAGAACGTTCTTGAACAGGGTGCGCATCATGCCTTCGAAGGTATTGAGTACGTCTTCCTGCTCCACGAACGACATTTCGCAGTCAATCTGGGTGAATTCCGGCTGGCGGTCGGCGCGGAGGTCCTCGTCACGGAAGCAGCGCACAATCTGGAAGTAGCGGTCGTAGCCGGCTACCATCAGGAGCTGCTTGAAGGTCTGGGGGCTCTGCGGCAGGGCGTAGAACTGGCCGGGGTTCATGCGGGAAGGAACCACAAAGTCACGGGCGCCTTCCGGGGTGGACTTGATGAGGTAGGGGGTTTCGATTTCCATGAAGCCCAGGCTGTCCAGGTAGTTGCGGGCTTCGTGGGCTACCTTGTGGCGCAGGGCCAGGGCACGCTGGAGCGGGCCGCGGCGAAGGTCCAGGTAACGGTATTTGGCGCGGAGGTCTTCACCGCCGTCGCTCTCTTCCTCGATGGTGAAGGGAGGCGTTACGCTCTTGTTGAGGATGGTGATGGCTGCCAGTTTGATTTCGATGTCTCCGGTGGGCATCTTGGCGTTCTTGGCGCTGCGTTCCACCACTTCGCCGGTTGCCTGAATCACGTATTCACGGCCCAGGGAGGTAGCGGTCTCCACCAGGGCGGCGGGGGCATCGGCCTCTACCACCAGCTGGGTGATGCCATAGCGGTCACGCAGGTCTATGAACGTCATACCGCCCAGTTTGCGGGCCTTCTGCACCCATCCTGCCAGCGTTACCTTCTGGCCTTTGTTTTCAATGCGGAGCTCCCCGCAAGTGTGTGTTCTGTACATATGTAGGTTTACATTTACTTTCCAACCTACAAAGATACGTAATTTTGCGCTGAAAACGAAACCGGCTTCGGGTCCTTGCCACGTGACAGTGCCGCGCGCCACCCTGGCGCTTGTGCCAGGCATTGGCACAAGCTGTAAACCGCTGAATAATAATCATTTGCTATTTTACCGCCTGCCCGAGGTGCCCATGGGACTGGCCGGTGTGTGGGATGGAAATACAGTAATTCAATCCGTCATAATGTTGCATATATATTAAACTTTCCATATCTTTGCAAAAAACATAACTATGTTTGTACCTGATATAAAGAGCATGCGGCACTCTCGTGGAATGACCCAGGAGCAGGTAGGGATATTGGCTGGAATGAGCAAATCCCAGGTTTCGCGTATGGAGAGCGGAAAACTGGGAAGCCCGGATACATATGAAAGGGTTTTGAATGCCCTTGGGTATCGTCCGGTTGTTAGTTATGTGGATGAACGATGTGGCCAAGTTCTCGACAGAGATACAGTCCTTTCGCTATTAAAAGTTTACTTTATATACAACAAAGAAAGTTTGGGAATTGAGAGTTTGGCCTTGTTTGGCAGTTTTGCCAGAAATGAAGCAGGACCGGAAAGTGACGTGGATATTCTTGTTTTGCTCAAAAAACCATCCCTCTATCAGTATCATTTGATTTCTAAACAGCTGGAAATTGTTTTTGGACGCAAGATAGACATCGTCTCTGCCAAATCCCATTTCCGTGAAGACTTCCTTGTGAATATACAGAAGGACCTTATCTATGTTACAGAATAGCGAGCGCATTTTATCACTTCTTGATGAAGCCATCAAGGAGATGGAACTTTTATCCCAGATGAGTGCAGAAATAAACGCTCCGGAGGACTTTCTGACCAGCCTCCATGGTATGACCGTATATAGGGCTTGTGGGATGAGTCTTCAATACATTACGGAAAGTTTTGTAAAAATAAGGAATCTTGAGGGGATGGATTTTTTTAGACCATATAAGGGAATTCCATGGGAACAGGTGTTTGGGATGCGGAATTTTCTCTCTCACGAATATGGAGAAGTAGACGCTGAAGGTATCTTCAACACGGTTAAAACAGATATGCCTCCGTTGCTTGCGATGGCCAGGTCTATGAAAGAAAACATCGATAAATAAGATATGGAAGTACGCGCAAAGAAAGCCCTCGGGCAGCATTTCCTCACGGACCAGAAGGTGGCCCGCGCCATTGTTGACGCCCTTCACGGCGGCCTTCCCACCCTGGAGGTGGGGCCCGGCATGGGTGTGCTCACCCAGTATCTGCTGGAGCGGGAAGACATTGACCTCAGGCTCATCGAGATTGACTCGGAGAGTGTGGAGTACCTTCTCACGCACTTCCAGGGCATGCAGGGAAAACTCATGGAAGGAGACTTCCTCAAACTTAAGCTGGAAAAGCTTTTCCCGGAAAAATTCGCCATCATCGGCAATTTCCCCTACAATATCTCTTCCCAGATCTTCTTCAAGGTGCTGGACTACAAGGACAACATCCCCGAGGTCGTGGGCATGGTGCAGAAGGAAGTGGCCGAGCGAATTGCCGAAAAACCAGGCAGCAAGACCTACGGCATTTTGAGCGTCCTTCTGCAGGCCTGGTACGACATCGAGTACCTCTTTACCGTGGGCTCCGGCTGTTTTGCCCCGCCGCCCAAGGTGGAAAGCGCCGTCATTCGCCTCACGCGCAACACCCGCACGGAACTGGGCTGCGACGAAGCCCTCTTCAAGACTGTTGTGAAAACAGCCTTCGGGCAGCGCCGCAAGATGATGCGCAATCCCCTGAAGCCCCTTGCCTCGGCCAAAGCCGCCCGCGAAGGCTGGTCGGCCGAAGAATTATCGGCCTTCCTGTCCCAACCCGTCTTCTCCCAGCGCCCCGAGCAACTCTCCGTGGAGGACTTCGTGGCGCTTACCAATCTATTGGCATAGGAATCACTCCTGCCTTCCTGTGCGTATCGGTCCAAAATCTTACAGGGTACCATACAAAAACGGCCATTTTCGTAGGTACCGGTCCAATTTTTTGCAGGGTACGCACAAAGCCGAAGTGAAAGTCTTCCCCGCCTAGAACTGGAAATAGATAAAGCTCTGGAGGTCGGCGGTGATGAATTGGTAGATAAAAACAATGATGAGCACCACCACCACGACCATGAGGCCCAGCGGCAGGAGGGCAAAGTTGAGCCGGTACCAGCGCTTGAAGCGCTCCGGCAGCCAGTGAATGATCATTCCCACCACAAACAGCAGCAGCACCGTCCAGTGAGCGGCGGCCATGTCGGGGATGAGGCTCAGGTCCCAGGGACTGCCAATCTGGTTCACCATGTTCTTGGCTGTGTTCCAGGCTTCCTCATTGGCCAGGGCAGGGTCCAGGTTGGAGCCGCTGCGGAAGAACAGACGCGTGAAAGTGATGAACACGAATGTCTGGAAGATGTCCCAGGCACGGCCTATCCAAGATTCTTCGCTTCGCTCAGAATGACAGAGCCATTTCACCACGGTCCCTGCCAGGATAATCAGCGTCCAGACAAAGAAGAGATTCCAGACGGGGTAGTGGAGGGTTAGGGAGAGCGTGCCGCACAGGGCGGTTACCAGGCCGATGATGAGCAGTTTCCCGCCCATGGAGCGTTTGGTCCAGATCTTATAAATCACCATGCCGATGCCGTTGAGGCCGCCCCAGATCATGAAATTCCAGCTGGCACCGTGCCACAGGCCGCCCAGGAGCATGGTGTTCATGGAGTTGATGTTGGTGGTGATGAGCTTGCGGTCGTCGGGCTTGCGCCAGGCCCACAGGCCGATGCCTGCCGCCAGGGCCGCCACGGCTACCGCCACCCACCAGGAGCCGCTGAGGAAGCTTCCGAACACAGCCACCGCCGCAATGATGATGAAGGTGCCGGCCGACGCATTGCGGTTGCCGCCCAGCGGGATGTACAGGTAGTCACGCAGCCATCGGCTCAGGGTCATGTGCCAGCGGCGCCAGAACTGCTGCGTGTTCACCGCCTTGTAGGGGGAATTGAAGTTCTGGGGGAGGTAGAAGCCAAAGAGCATGGCTACGCCCGTGGCGATGTCCGTGTAGCCGGAGAAGTCGGCATACACCTGCAGGGAATAGCAGAAGAGGGCGCTCAGGTTCTCGAAGCCGCTGTACAGCAGGGGATTCTCGAACACGCGGTCGGCGAAGTTCACCGCCAGGTAATCGGCCAGGATGAGCTTCTTGAGCAGGCCGTTCATGATCCAGAAGATGGCAATGCCAAACCAGCGGCGGGAAAGGTTGTACGGCTTGTGCAGCTGCTCTACGAACTCCACGGCACGTACGATGGGGCCGGCCACCAGCTGCGGGAAGAAGGAAAGGTAGAAGCCGAAGTCCAGGAAATTGGCCACCGGGGCAATCTTGCGCCGCTTCACGTCTACCATGTAGCTCACGGCCTGGAAGGTGAAGAAGGAGATGCCCACGGGGAGGATGATGGCGTCGACCCGGAAGATGTTGGCGCCGATGCAGGCGTTGAGGAATTCGCCCAGGACGTCGTGCACCTCGATGGACGTGCCCAGGAGGTTATTCACGAAGTCCGTGATGAAATATGCGTACTTGAAATAGGCCAGGATGCCCAGGTCCACCACCACGCTGAAGGCGGTTAGCGCGCTGCGGGCTTTCTCGTTGCGCAGCCGCGACAACCCTTTGGCTGCGAAGAAGTTATAGACAATGACGAAGACCAGCAAAGCCAGGAAAACGCCGCTGGTCTTGTAGTAGAAGAACAGCGACATGGCAAAGAGGTAGCCATTGCGCAGAAGCACCTTGGAGTGGAAGAGGGAAAAGACGGCGAACACCAGCGCGAAGAAGGCCCAGAAGTAGAACTGGGTAAACAGCAGCGGGTGTGCCTGATCGAAGGAGAACAGGTTCACCAGAAAATCCCGTATGACCTCCCACAGGTTCATCGGCGGTAATTCTCCAGCATGGCGTCAAACAGGAGGTCTCCCACCAGGCGGTAACCGGCGGGGGTAAGGTGCACTTTGTCGGGCTGGGCCAGTCCGGCGGCTTCCCAGCGGGAGATGGAACCGTATCCGCCCATCACGTTGTACCAGTCCCAGAACACGCCGGCGCATTCCTTGGCCAGTTCGCGGAAAGCTTCCTCGGCGGCCTCGGTGTGGCTGTTCACGGCCTTGCGCCGCCAGTTGTCGTTGATGCCGCTGAACAGGATGGCGCAACGGGGGTTCACCCGCCGCACAGCCTTCATCAGCTCGCGGTAATGCTCCTTGAAGCGGTGTACGTCAAAATCGGCCCCCTGGATATCGTTGATGCCGATGGAAAAGATCACCAGGTCCGGCATCACGCGGCGCAGGTCCTGCTCCCACAGCTCGCAGCGCAGCCAGGAGGTGGTGGAGGCGCCGTTCACGCCGGCTTCCATGAGGCTGAAGCCCGTGTTGGGCTTGTCCAGATACAGGCCGCGCAGGGTGTAGTTGCCGCTGCCGGCAAAGCCCAGCTGCACCCAGTCGGTGAAGTAAGGCAGCACAAAATGGCCCATCTCGCCGCGGAGCGTATCTTTTTTCCCCAGGAGCAGCACGGGTTCCAAAGAACCTTCTCCCAGGATGTCCACACTTTTAAAGGTATAGCGCTGCTGCAGCAGATGCGACTCGCGGGGCAGCAGATCGATGACCACGCGGGCCGATGTATCCAGCGCCGTGACAGCCATGCCCGTAAGGCCCAAGGTCACGTCGCGGGGACGCAGGCAGGTGGCCGATTCCCAATTGCCGGCGTAGGAACTGCTATAGCTCACGGGCGTATTGGTGCCCGCCGCCGAGAAGGGAAATACCAGGCCGCGACCGCCGTCGGAGCCATAGCGCAGGCTCAGGAAGTTGCGGCGCAGGCGGTCGCTCCAGCCGCCGCCCTGCACGTGCGAGCCGCCTACATGCAGGATGCGAAGGTCGGTGCCGCCCGTGGCGATGAGCGTATCCAGCTTGCGCAGGAATATATCATAGGTAGGGGAGCCTCCGGCCGGCATCTGGAGGGTATTGAGGTCCGTGCGCACAAAGGGATAGTGCGGCACGCGGCCCGTAGCTGCGGGAAGCAGCGTCAGCATCACGACGAGGGACAGGAGAAGCCGCTTCATGGACGCATGGCCTCCTGCACCTTCCGTTTGGAATAAGTTTTTCTGAGCCGATAGAAATCGTAGCAGGTAAGCAGCGACTGGCTCAGGGTTTCGCCCACCTTGCGGGCACCGTCGGCCGTGAAGTGGATGTAGTCCGGGCCGGCATAGGCCGGACGGTGCTTCACCCACTGGACCATGGAATTCTCACCGCCCATCATCCGGAAGAGGTCCCAGTAGGCGGCGTCGTTGGCCAGCGCCGTGCTCTTGAGGGAGTCGACCAGTTCCGGCAGGCGGGGCCAGGTGACGATGCGGCCGTTCACGCTCTTGCCCATATCGGACGGGCCGATGAAGAGGATCTTTGCCTCCGGGGCCACCGTATGGAAGTATTGGATTTCGCGGGCTATCTGCTCCTGATACTGTGCGATGATCTGCGTATTGCGGGCCACTGGCATGTAGTTGCCGCCGAACTGCAGGATGATGAGCCGGGTGTCGGTGATTTCCATGCAGTCGGTCATCAGGGGCTGGGAGATGCGGTGGAAGATGGTGCCCGAGCAGCCTCGCAGCGGCACATTGTCTACGGCCACGCCCGATTCACCGTCGGCCCCCACCGCGTAAATCTCGGCGCTGCCGTTGATACGGAGGTAGGCCTTCTCCACCTCCCGGGGGAAGGTCCAGGTGAGGAGGGTGACGCCGCTGGGCCCCGTGCTTTTCACGGGCTGGGGCCTGAGGGTGTCGCTGCTGATGCGCACGCTGAAGTCCTCGGTGGGGCGTCCGTACAGCAGACTCACGGTGCGGAAGGTTTTCACGCCTTCGCGGGCGTTCTTGTTCTTGCTGCCGCGCAGGGAGATGGTCCCGCCGCCGGTGAGCTGCACCACCTGGGCCAGCGGTCCGTAGCGGTTGTGCCCTGCCCGCATCGTGGTGGAGTCGCCGTACATGGTGTACTGCACGAAGGCGCCGTTGGCGCTCTTGGAGATACTGGCCGACGGAACGTTGCTAAGCGCCGGGAAAAAACCGGTGCCGCTGCCGCCGAACTTGGCCTGCAGCGCCTCCCGCAGGTCCTGCGAGATGCGGTCCAGTTCAATCTGGGAGTCTCCGTAGTGCAGCACGCGCACCAGGCGGTCCTGCTCCTGGGCGGTTTCCATATCCTGGAACACGCCGTCGAAGAAGGTATAGTCGTTGTCGGGCAGGTAAATCCGGTCCGGATTCTCGTAGAAGAAGCGGCGGTAGAACTGCAGGGTATCGTCCTTCATCTTGAATCGGCTGGCCACGCCTGTTAGCACCGAATCCACGTCCACCTTCTTCTCGGCCGCCTCCTGCAGCGAGCGCTGGTACGACGCAAAGCGCACCGTGACAGGCCCCAGCGGCACACCGTCGGCCGGCACTGCCAGCCACAGCATGCCCATCAGGGCAAAAACAGCCAAAAAGAATATGAGTACCTGCCGTGCTTTCATAAGAACTACAAAGATAAAGAAAAAACCCGAAATCCACCGTTTTCGTTAAAAAGTTATATATCAACACATTATAAATTTTCCTCCCGTCTGTTTGGACGGGAGGAAAACACATAAATTATTAATAATCAAATAATTAACAAAAACGATACACTCTTTCACTTAAGCCGCGAAGCGAAAGCCTTGCGTGATAGGGCGGCTTAGTGCAACATAACCGTAAGTCCGGCCATCACGATTGAAACCATGCTCATGAGCTTGATGAGGATGTTCAGGGAAGGACCGGAGGTGTCCTTGAAGGGGTCGCCCACGGTGTCGCCCACGACGGTGGCGTGGTGGGAGGCAGAATTCTTGCCGCCGAAGTGGCCTTCTTCCACGTACTTCTTGGCATTGTCCCAGGCGCCGCCGGAGTTAGCCAGGAAGATAGCCAGGACGAAGCCGGCACCCAGGCCGCCGGCCAGCAGGCCGATGACGCCCGCAGGGCCCAGGATTACGCCCACCAGCATGGGGACGATGATGGCCAGCAGGGACGGGAAAACCATCTCGTGCTGGGCAGCCTTGGTGGAGATGCGCACGCAGGAGGTGTAGTCGGGGCGCTGCTTGCCTTCCAGGATGCCCGCAATCTCGCGGAACTGGCGGCGGACTTCCACCACCATCTTCTGGGCGGCGCGACCCACGGCGTTCATAGTAAGGCCGCAGAACAGGAAGGCCATCATGGCGCCAATGAAGATACCCACCAGCACCACGGGGTTCATCAAGGTAATGTCGTAGTAGTCAACGATATCCACAATGCTGGCCGATACGGTCTCTACCGTGCGGTCGCCAATCTCCAGGATATTCTGGCCGATGTGGCCCAGGCCGATCTTAATCTCTTCGATGTAGGAAGCTAGCAGGGCCAGGGCGGTAAGGGCGGCGCTGCCGATGGCAAAGCCCTTGCCGGTGGCGGCGGTGGTGTTGCCCAGGGAATCCAGGATGTCGGTCTTCTCGCGCACGGAAGGATCCAGCTCGCTCATCTGGGCGTTGCCGCCGGCGTTGTCGGCGATGGGGCCGTAAGCGTCGGTAGCCAGGGTGATACCCAGGGTGGAAAGCATACCCACAGCGGCGATGGAAATGCCGTACAGACCCATGCTCAGGGTATCTACGCTATAGTTGAAGCCCGTGGCAAAGCCATAGGCCAGCAGGATGGCGCAGGCGATGGTAACCACCGGAACGGCGGTGGAAATCATACCCAGGCCCACACCGTTGATGATGACGGTAGCGGGGCCGGTCTGCGAGCTTTCGGCCAGCTTCTGCGTGGGCTTGTAGGAGTGCGAGGTATAGTATTCGGTGATTTTGCCGATGATCACACCGGCCAGCAGGCCGCTGAACACGGACAGGGCCATCTGCCACCAGTTCTCGAAGCCCAGCACGTAGAACACGCCGAAGCTGAGGATGGCGATGAGCACGGCCGACAGGTTGGTGCCCCGGCTCAGGGAGCCCAGCAGGTCCTTCAGGGAAGCGCCTTCCTTGGTGCGCACCACGAAGATGCCCAGGATAGACAGCACCACGCCGATGGCGGCAATCATCATCGGGGCCAGGATGGCCTTCATCTGCATGCCGGTACCGTCGGCAAAGAAGGCCGATGCACCCAGCGCCATCGTAGCCAGGATGGAACCGCAGTAGCTCTCGTACAGGTCGGCGCCCATACCGGCGACGTCACCTACGTTGTCGCCCACGTTGTCGGCGATGGTGGCGGGGTTGCGGGGGTCATCCTCGGGGATGTCCTGCTCTACCTTGCCTACGATGTCGGCGCCTACGTCGGCCGCCTTGGTGTAGATACCGCCGCCCACACGGGCGAAGAGCGCCTGCGTAGAGGCACCCATGCCGAAGGTGAGCATGGTGGTGGTAATCACAACCAGCGTCTGGGCCTCGGAGGCCTCGTGCACGAAGGTGTTAAGCACCACCCACCAGATGGCGATGTCCAGCAGGCCCAGGCCCACCACGGTGAGGCCCATCACGGCGCCGCTGCGGAAGGCGATCTTGAGGCCCGAATTCAGGGAACGCATGGTGGCGTTGGCCGTACGGGCACTGGCATAAGTGGCTGTTTTCATGCCAACAAAGCCGGCCAGACCGGAGAAGAAACCGCCGGTGAGGAAAGCGAACGGCACCCAGGTGTTCTGGACGCCGAAGCCATAGGCCAGGATGGCAAACAGGACTGCCAGCACGGCAAATACAATGACAACGACCCGGTACTGTTGCTTGAGGTATGCCATGGCACCCTCACGCACGTACTGGGCGATCTCTTTCATAGTGGGAGTTCCTTCGCTCTCTTTCATCATCTGCCGGAAGAAAATCCAGGCAAACAGTAGCGCCAGCACTGCGGCTGCCGGAACCAGATAAAATAAGTAGGTCATAAGTTATTAGTGAGTTAGTTCATTTCTTCGATGGTGAAGCCCTCCAGCGAATCCATCAGGTTTTTGATGGTATTCAAATAGTCTCTTTGCCGCAGCCGGAGGGTCAGGTGGATTTTCCCGCCCGAGATGGCATAGGTTTCCAGGTCAATACGCTGTTTTTTCAGTTGGTCAGGTAAGCTGGGAAGGTCGTAGGGTTTGTTGGGAACAAGGGTAATGTCCACCACTTTCTCGTTGTAGTGCAGGGTTACGAAGTGCATCATCTCCAGGCACAGGACGGTGAAGATGGCCGCGGCGATGGCCACGGAGTACATCCCGTCCCCGCAGGCCAGGCCGATGGCAGCCGCCACCCACAGGCCGGCGGCGGTGGTGATGCCGCGCACGGCGTTGCGCTGGAAGATGATGACGCCGGCGCCGATGAAACCGATGCCGGAGACCACCTGGGCCGCCACGCGGGCGGCGTCGTGCTGCTTGCCCTCAAAGGCAAACTCCGAGATAATCATGAAAAGGGCACTGCCCAGGGCTACGATGAAGTGGGTGCGCACACCTGCCTCCTTGGCGCGGAATTCCCGCTCCAGACCAATGAGCCCGCCCAGCAGGCCGGCCGCGAACAGCCGGAATATTAATACCCAGTCGATTTCCATAGGGAATACAAATATAGAAAAAATCCGTTAAAATAGTCCCGGTGTAATATGCAACCATTTCAGGACGGTCTCGCCGAACAGCAGGATAAGCACCCAGGAGAAGGTCATCATGGTAATGCCGTATTTGAAGGCGTCGGTCATACTGTACTGATTAGTAGTGTATAACAACGCGGCGGGTTTGCTGTTGAAGGGGAGCACATAGCAGTGCTCGATGAGCATGGACACCGGCAGGGCCAGGCTCATGGGCGGGAAGCCGAAGCGCTTCTCCACGCCCAGCGCGATGGGAACAAACACCATCGTGCGGATGGTCTTGGACTGGAAGACCAGTCCGGAGTACATCATCAGGAAAGTGAGAATCACGTACAGCACCCAGAACGGGGTTTCGGACGTGATGCCCAGAGAGTCGAAGGCCGCGTTCACCATGGTGTTGGGCAGGTCGGTGGCATTGAGGCCGCTGCCCAGGGTATAGGCACCGGCGCTGAACAGCATCAGGTGCCAGGGGATGTCCACGTCGTTCCACTTGACCACGCCGATGCCCGGAATCAGGGCCAGCACGGCGCCAATCAGGGCTACGATGGTCTCGTCAATGTTGTGGAAGGTGCCCTTGGTAATCCACAGGAACAGCACCACCAGGAAAATGCCTACGGCCCGCCACTCCTGGGCACTCATGGGTCCCATGGCGGCCAGTTCGGCCTTTAACCTGTCGATACCTCCCTCGATCTGCGGCGCCTGCTCCTCCTTTTTCATAGGGAAGAATACATACATGCCCAGCAGCAGACCCACAACCAGGATAATCACGCTCATGGGTCCCACCGCTACTAACCAATCGGCATAACCGAAGTCGCAGGATCCTACAAAGCCGGCGATGAGGGAGATAGCGAGCAGGTGTGCGCCGCTGCCCGTATAGAAGGCGTTGGCGCCGATGTTCACTTGAAACAGGTTCTGGATAACCAGATTTCGGCCAAAGTTGTTGCGGTTGCCGTCGCTGGCCCCGTAGATGGCGCAGATGACCATGAAGATGGGCAGCATGATGGTAGCCTTGACGGTAGTGGCCGATATGAAGGCACTCAGCACCAGGTTAATGACCAGGAAACTCCAGAGCACTCCTTTGGCGCTGCGCCCGAACGTGGTCACGAAGGCCAGCGCCAGGCGTTTGGCAAACTGGGTTTTCACCAGCATGGAGGCCAGCACGAAGCTCAGGATATTGAGCCACATCACCGGGTGACCCAGCTGTGCCAGCGCTTCCTTTTGCGTGGTAACGTTAAACAGCACCACGCCTAAAATGAGGATGAGGGAGGTCAGGTAATTGGGAATGGCCTCGGTCATCCAGAGGATCAGGCTCGCGACAAAGATGCCCAGCATGGCGTAGTTGGCCCGGATGAATCCGTCCAGCCCCAGGGCCGCCAGGCGTTTCTGGGCCGATGCTGCCAGCGCACTCTGGTCCAGGTTGTCAATGAAGCCGATGTGACAGAACCAACAGATCCAGACAAAGGCGATAAGGGCCAGCGGACCGCCCAGACGGGCCATCCACACTTCAAACTTCGATTTCTGCATCTTGGGCAGTTTCTCGATCTTGTAGTTGTTCATGTCCAGCGGGTCGAATACCGCCTTTGTCGTATCTGTTGCCATCGTGTTACTTCCAGTTCTTATAAGGGTTCTTCATCAGCATGGAGTTGAAGTACTTGGGGTCGCCGGTGACTTCCTCGCCCAGCCAGGCGGGTTTGTCGAAGGGCTCGTTCTCGTCCTCCAGTTCAACTTCGGCCACGGTGAGGCCGTCGTTGTCGCCGTAGAACTCGTCCACTTCCCAAGTGTGCTTGCCGTCGGTGTTCTTCACCAGGTAGCGGGTCTTGTCAATCACGCCGGGTTCGGCCAGGTCCAGGAGGGCCTTCACGTCTTCCACGGGGATTTCCTTCTCCCACTCGAAGCGGGCGGCGCCGGAGGCGTTGCCAATACCCTTGATGGTGATGAAACCCTTGTCGCCCTTCACGCGGATGCGCACGGTGCGCTCCGGCACGGAGGAAAGGTAGCCCTGGGTGATGCGGGTGGCCTTGAAGGCTTCGGCCTTGAAGTCGCCCTTTACCAAGAATTTCTTTTCAATTTCCTGTGCCATGGCTTACTCGTTTGCTAAGGGTTTGTCACTCATGCCGATGACGCGCTTGATGGCCTGCAGGTAGTTGATGTTCTCTACGCCCTCCAGGTGGCAGTCGGCCACGGTTTTCTTGATGTCTTCGATCTCGGTGGACTCACTGTTGATGGTGACCACCTTGGCACCGTTGATAAGGACGTTGCCCACCTCGCAGATGGTGTTGTTCACCATGTAGCCGAAGCGCTGCTTGTGCACGCGTACGGCAGCCAGGTCCGGGCAGGCCTTCACCATGGCGATGAATTCGTCGAAGGTGTAGGTATCCTTGGTGAGCTTGGGCATCTCTACCATGAAGGCGGGGAACACTTCCTTCTCCAGGACTTCCCTGGAGATGGGGAATTCGCCCTTCATGAGCGGGTTCCACTGCTCGAAGCCGTCTACGGTCTGGACATAGGTCTTGATGTCCATCTTGCCGTCGCGGATCTTGGTGTTGTTGATGTCGTTCTTGGCGCTGATGATGTAGATTTCATCGCTCGTGCGCTCCCAGACCTTCTCGGGGACGGGAACGGAGAGGCGTGCCATGCGTTTGTGTGCCTCGCAGAAGCACTGACCAAAGCTGCGGAATTCGAAGCGGGGCTTCGACTGTTCGCCAATTTTAAGTTCTGCCATATAATGTATTTAGGTTAAAAGGATTATTCAAAAACGACGTCGGTTCCGTCGATGTTCTTGGCACCCGGGGTGGCGTCCTGGTAATACCATTTTCCGTCGGCGTTGCAGCCATAGGATGCCGGGGCTTTACTTTTGAGCAGGGTTAACAGGTTAAAGTCGTCCAGACTGTTGCCCTTGGGGTCGAACAGTTGCACGCGAACGGGCTTCGAGGCCGAGAGACCGCCCGAGAATACGAGTTCGGTGGGATATCCTTCCTGGGCTCCGCCAGAACCGGTTACATTGTCGCTGTAAAGCAGCAGGTATTTGCCGGCTTTCACGACAACGTCTTCGGTGCCGGTCCAGATGGTCTTGGAAGCGTCCTTGACAATGGTAACGCCCTTCATGATAATGTCGGAGGAACCGGTGTTCACCAGTTCGATGAACTTGTCGTTACCGTTGAGTTCGTTAATCTTAAGACCGGAGAAGTCGATGGGAATCACGCCCACGGTGTAGGAGGCGATGGCCGAAGTGGAAGTGGCGTTGGCCGTGATGGCCTCGATATAATAGTTCACCACGGCGTCCATGGCCTGGGCGGGGATGGTTGCGAAGTAACCCTTGCCCTGCGGGTGCATTTCTACTGTCACGGGCTCGCCGTCGTTCACGGTGTATACCAGGTTGATGGCCTCGATGTTCACCAGGGCCGACACATTGACGGTCACGGTTACGGCCTCGGTTTCGTCGTAGGCGATGGTGTTCTCCAGCTTGGAGAAGGTAGCATAGGGATATACGATATCCTTGACACAGGCGGTAAGGGCCAGGATAGCGGCTACGGAAGCTATAATCAGTTTTTTCATAAGGCAGTCAATTATTAGAAGTCAATTTCGAAACGCACAGAGATCATGTGGTAGTCTACGCCGGCTTTGCCGTTGGCGGTGACAACCTTGCCGTAGTCCTTGGTGGGCTGACCACTCTCGTCTACGCCGCAGAAGAGCTTGTTCTTGCCGTTGGCGTAACGGTCATTGTTGTTGTACTGCCAGTTCACCTGCATCTTCACGTTGTTGGTAACCCAGTAGTTGAGACCCAGGGCAAAGGCCTCGGCGGCGCCGCCGAATACCTTGTTGCCGTTCAGGTCGCAATACTCGTAGCGGGCGCACAGTTCAATGTCTCCCCACTTCTTGCCGGGCTTGATCTTGGTGTACTTGCCACCGTTGGCGTCGTAGCGCTGGCTGCCGCCGAAGAGGAGGTAACCGGCCTGGACATACCAGCCCCAGAACTTCTGAGGAGTGGGATCCACGGCGTCGGGTTTGAAGAACACGTGGTCCTGGATGAAAGCGGCCTCATAGCGCAGGCCCTTCCAGTGACCGGCCAGTTCGGCGGTCCACAGCAGATTGTGGTCGTAGCCGGCCAGGTCGTTGGTGTCCAGATACTTCTTGCGGTTGATGCTGGTAGAGTTACGGGCGCTGGCGCGATAGTAACCATACTTCTCGGCGCTGGCCTTGGGAGTGCGGTAAGAGAAGGCGCCGCCAATGTGCAGGCTGGCGTTTTCGGCCTTGTACAGCGGGCGGAAGACTACCTTACCGGTGAGGGACATACCGGCATTGTAGCCGAAGTCCTTGTTGTTGTCGGCAATGTACTGCCATTCCTCGGCGCCGGCGATTTCCGGGCCGAAGATACCGGCGCTGCCCCAGAACCAGTCCTTGGCATACTTTACGTTGAAGCCGAAGTGACGGGAGGGAGCCAGGGCCGAGCACACCATCGGGCGCTCCATGAACTGGAGGTAGCGGGAGGTGGTGTTGCGCTGGATGGAGAAGTTCTCCTTGAAGTTACCGATCTGCACCTCCAGGTTGGGGATGCCGGTGTAACGCACAATGGCGTCCTTCAGTTCTACCAGGCCGTTGGCCAGGTCCATGTCGAATTCGCCGTACCAGTTCTCGTCTACCTGGCCTTTCACGGCAAAACGGGCGCGGCGGATGCTTACGCCGTTACCGATCTTGTCGGCCCAGGAGGGAGCGCCGAAGAAACCGGCTACATCGGCCTGGACACGGATGTCGAACCACATCTTGTACTTGGAGTTGGGCGAAGCCATCACCAGGATACCGTCCTGGGCTTCTACGTCCAGAACATCGGACTGAACGGCCACACCGTACTGGTTGAACTTGGCGGGGGCCTTCTGTGCAAAAGCTGCGCTCACGGTGAGCAGCGCGATTGCGAATACAGAGATTAGTTTGCGCATAGTACTATATAATAAAAGGTTAGTTAGATTGTTTTAATGTATTTTACCAGGTTGTCGCTGCGTTTGAGACCCAGTTTGGTCCGCAGCCGATACCTGCTGATTTCCACACTCTTAGGCGTAATGTTCATGAGGGAGGCGATGTATTTGGACGAGAAGCCCTGACGCAGCAGGTTGGCCAGCTTGCGCTCGCTTTCGGTGAGGGACGGATAGGCTTCCTTGAGGCGCGTGTTGAAGTCCCGGTGCAGGATTTCGGTGCGGGCATAGAAATCGTTCATCTCCCGCGTAAAGTACATGCGTTCCCGCAGCTGGTTCAGGACCTCGTCCAGGCCTTCCTCTTTCTGGGGACCGTCGGGCAGTTCGCGCACGTGGGCCAGCTGGGTGTATACTTTTTCCATGAAGGCTTTCTGGTCGCTCACGCCCACGGCGAAGTCCACCAGTTCCTTGCGCTTGTTCTCCAGTTTGTTCATCAGGTCCTTCTCGTTGGTCTCGACCCGCACTTCCAGGGCCGACAGCGACTTCTGCGTAGAGTACAGCTGCTCCTCGCGGGAGCGCAGCATCTCGGTGCGGCGGGCATCGGCCCGCTGGGCGCGCACGTACAGGATGAAGGCGGCGGCCACGGCGATGATGCCCACCAGGATCAGGGTAGAGAGCACCATACTCAGGCAGTAGGTGATGAGGAAGCCCAGCACGGGGGCCGACAGGGAAGCGGCGCTGCTCTTGAGGATGTCCTCCCCGGAAATCACGGCATTGCGCTGCGCCACGCTCACGCCCACCAGGCCCGCCACCAGCAGGGCCGAGGCGCTCAGGGGGGTAGGCATCAGTCCCACCTTCTGGAGCCCGCTCCAGGAGAACAGCACAAAGCTGGCCGACATGGCCAGCATCACCGCCAGGGCCGATCCGGGGCCGAAGTCGGTGTCGTCCTCCAGGGAAGGCTGGGCGCGGAAGAGAAACAGCAGGGCCATCACGCCCAGGGCGACGCCGGCCGGCACGGTACCGTTGCCCAGCATCACGCGCGGGAATACGGTGGCCAGCTGCCCCAGGTTCCACGTGGCCGATGCTACCAGCAGCAGCGAAGCAAGCACGCAGCCCGCCAGCAGACGCTGGTCCACCACCGCCAGATGCCTTCCGGGCCGGCTGGCATACCAGTACAGCATCTTCACCAGCAGGAAGGTGAGGACAAAGCACAGCACCGGCGCCAGCAGCCAGCCCATGACCATACCGCCGGCTTGGGGCCAGTTCAGGGAACCTTCGGCCATAAACCGATAGCCGAAGAGGGCGCCGATGACGGCGTAGGGAACGGCGGTGCGCCTGTGGATGACGGCCGAGATGCCCACGCCGGCCGCCGCGCCCAGTGCGATGACCACGATGGCGTGCGGGTCGGTGGACGGGACGGTGGAGCAAAGGAGGGAACCGTAGTCCTCTTCCAGGAAGAAGGGAAGTCCCAGGCCGGCGATTACCAGCAGGGGGATGAGCAGCTTCACGCCCCACCTTTCCTGGGCGCCGGAGGCATACACCGGGCCGGCGACGGCGGGGAATTCCAACCGCATCAGCAGGATTCCCACCACGCAAAGGACTAAGGCAAGTGTGCTCAGGTTCAGGAACATTCCTTACAGACTTCGCTTAATGGACATAACAGACAGCTGCTCGGCCACTTTGACGGCGGCCGTCGATAAATCTTCGATATGGAGGGCGAAATAGCGCAGGTGGAACTTCTCGCTAAGCTTGAGCTGGTTCATCTCGTGGAAAACCGTGCGCTTGATGGACTGCGACAGTTTCACGGCCTGCTTATCATAGAGGTATACGCGATGGATGTTCTCGCTCACCTGGTCCGGGTGCGAGAAATAGGCTTTGGTTCCGGGGATGGTGGTTTCGGCGGCCATGGTGGCCAGTTCGGCCAGCTTCACAAACTCCTTCTTGAGTTCCGTGGGCACCGAGGGGGACTCGATTTCGAACTGCACCAGGTCGTTGCTCAGGATGGACAGGATGTGGTCGAAACGCTCCAGCAGACGCATGATATCACCGCGATAACGGATGAGCGCGCCGCGGGAATACAGCATATTTTCGATGTCCCGGCGCAGGGCGGCCGCCTCTGTCTCGGCGGTGGCCATGGCAGAGAGGGTTTGGGAGAAACTCTCGTCGTCGTTGTAGAGGTAACTGCGGACACCTTCCTTAAAGAGAATCAATGCGGTATCCACCGTATTGAGGAGTTTGTCCACCGATTCTGCAAACAGCTTGGCGCGGTTTGTAGAGAATATTTGGAATAGTTTCATGTGCTGCGGTTAGCTTTGTCAGTCCAAAGTTAACCATTGTTCACACGAAAACCAATACTTAGAGGGTCTTGTTAGGTTTTTGTAGAGTTTTTTCTACTCGGGAATCTGGATTAATTCGCCGTGTTCCTGGGCTACTGTTTCCTTCCAGAGCTCGGAGTAGCCGGGCCATTCGATGCTTTCGGGTATGCCCTCGCTGTATTCCGAGTGTTTGAAGCTGCCATCGGGGTTCTGGGGCTTTACGTTGCAGTCCACGAACTTGATAAGCAGTTCCTCTTCCAGTTTTTGCCAGGCGGCAAATTGGTTCTGGGCGGTGGAAACGGTGTAGTCGGTTACGTATCGGATGACCTTGGCAAAGGGATCGCGGGACACCATTACGTCTCCCTTGGATGAGAGTTTTTTCTGCAGCTTCACAGCCACCTGGTTGTACAGGATAACCGCCATGCTGTCCACGGAATGGGTCTTGCGCTCGGTCTGTTCCCATTCAAAGGCATCCACTTTTTCGCGCACGTAAGGAGCCATGATATTGTAGGCCTTGTAGCAGGCGTTGGAAATGCGGTTGTTCACCCAGAAGGAAGAGGTGGGCGAGTAGTGCAACAGGTCTCCGTTGCCCTGACGGAAGCAGTCGGGAACCTGGGTGGTGCTGGTGTAGATGGGGGTAAGGTAGGAGGTGGCGGCATCGTCGGTGCCGAACCACAGGATGCCGCCCACTACGTCGGGCACGTAGTTGCGGGCCTGGGCTACCATCCAGAAACCGGTCTGCTGGGTGGCGATGGCGCGCTCGTTCAGATACGTTTTGCCGTCGAATTCCCACTCCATGGGTCTCCAGCGGTAGGGGAGACCGTTGCCGCCGGCACCGATGTCCTGCGTCATATCCATGGGTGTACCCTCGAAATGGTCTCTCATGACATCGGCCACTTCCTTCACGCCGGCCTTCTTGCGGGGATACACGTAGAGGGGCAGGTCGCCGTTGAGGTCGTTGCCCAGCACGTAGTCCAGGTAGGAGTAAGCGTCGCGGGTAACGGGGTTGCCTTCTTCGTCGTAGAAGGAGAACCAGCCGTCGGTAAGGATGTTGAAGGCCGCCCACACGCGGGCGTCGCAGCCGCGCACGGTGCCGAAATCAAGGGGCTCATAGGCCTTCTTGAAGCTGAATTCGCTGTCCAGGCCGTCGAAGTAGCCCTTGCGGCGGGCGAAGGAAATTACGTCCGGGGCATAGAGGCAGTTGTCGGGGTCGTTCAGGGGGAACTTGCCGATGCGCGCCTGGTTGGCGTGGGCGCAGATGGCGCCGTCGGGGATGCGGATAGCCACCCACACGATGCCTTTCTGGGTGTTTACGCCATTCTTGATGTTCATGCCCTTTCCGACGAGATCCATGATCCAGGCTTCGCTCTTGTCGGCAATGGTGAAGGTCTCACCCTCCGAGGCGTAGCCGTAGGTGTTGGCCAGGTCTACGATGATGTCAATGGCTTCGCGGGCGGTCTTGGCACGCTGCAGCGTAATGTAGATCAGGGAACCGTAGTCGATTCCGCCTCTCTTGTCTATCAGCTCCGGACGGCCTCCCCAGGTGGTTTCGGTAATGATGAGCTGGTGCTCGTTCATATTGCCCACGGTCTGGTAGGTCTGCGGAACCTGTTCAATTTCTCCCAAATACCGGTTTGTGTCCCAGTCGTACACCTGCAGCATGCTGCCGGCCTTCCACTTGGCGGCGGGCTTGTAATAAAGCTCCCCATAGAGGGTATGGGAATCGGCGGCATAAGAGACCAGCACCGAACCGTCCCGCGAGGCGCCGCGGGTTACGATTACGTTGGTGCAGCTGTTTCCTTCCGTTTCCACGGCCACCGTCGCCAGGGCCACAACCATCAATTTCAGTATGGTTTTTCTCATCGTATTTGGGCTTTTTGGATTAATTGCGTAATTTTGTCGTCTGACATCAATTTACAAAGGTATGAAAATTTATCGTTTATTGAACGTCATCCTGGCTTTTGCCCTTTCGGTTTTTGTGGCTTCCGCCCGGGACCAGGGCCCGCAGACGCCGGAGGAAAGGGAAAAACAGATGTTGGAATTCATAGACAAGGAAGTCCAGCGTCTGTCCACCATGCTGGACCTGGAATACTGGCAGGAGTTCTACATTGACTCTACCCTTACGCACGATTACAAGGCCATGACGGCCGAAATGGAATCTCTCCAGAAAGCCAAGGTAGAGAATTCAGACCTGTATATTTCTGTCCAGGACAAGTGGGCCCAGCAGATTGACGATACCTACAAGCGTTTCTTCACCGAGGAACAGTGGAACAAATACTGGAAGAACGGCGGTAAGAAAGCGCAGCAGGCCCGTGACAAAAGAAAGAATAAAAAATAAGATATCGGTATGAAAGAAGCGATTGAACAGATCCTGTCAGAGTTAAACGCCCTTAAGGCCCAAACCCAGAAAGAGGTAGAGGAAGCCCGCATCCGCTTCCTGGGCAAGAAGGGAGAAATCACCGCCCTCATGGAGGAGTTCCGCAGCGTGGCCCCGGAGCTGAAGCGCGAATACGGCCAGAAGCTGAACGAACTCAAGAAGGCGGCATCGGCCAAGATCGAGGAGCTCAAGGAGGCCGCCGAGCAGGCCGCCGAAGCCGCTACCCCCAAGGAGGACCTCTCCATGCCCGGAGATGCCTTCCCCCTGGGCAGCCGCCATCCCGTCTCCATCGTGCGCCAGCAAATTGTGGACATCTTCCGCAAGTTCGGCTACGACGTGGCCGAAGGTCCCGAGATCGAGGACGACTACCACGTGTTCGAGGCCCTCAACTTCCCGCCCAACCACCCGGCCCGCGAAATGCAGGATACCTTCTTCGTAAGCACCGGTCACGTGAATCCGCTCCTGCTGCGCACCCACACCTCTTCCGTGCAGGTACGCACCATGGAAACCCAGAACCTGCCCATCCGTGTGGTGTGCCCCGGCCGCGTATTCCGCAACGAAGCCATTTCGGCCCGCGCCCACTGCATCTTCCATCAGGTAGAGGGCCTGTACATTGACAAGGACGTTACCTTCGCAGACCTCAAGCAGGCCATCCTGCTCTTCGCCCGCGAGATGTTCGGCCCTGAGACCGAGATTCGCATGCGTCCTTCCTACTTCCCCTTCACCGAGCCTTCGGCCGAAGTTGACGTAAGCTGCAACATCTGCCACGGCAAGGGCTGCAACATCTGCAAGGGCACCGGTTGGCTGGAGATTATGGGCTGCGGCATGGTAGACCCCAACGTTCTCAAGGCTTCCGGCATCGACCCCGAGCAGTACAGCGGCTTCGCCTTCGGTATGGGCGTAGAGCGCATCGCCATGCTCAAGTGGCAGGTGAACGACCTTCGCCACTACTTCGAGAACGACATGCGTTTCCTCCAGGAATTCGCCACCGCCACCGAAGTTTAATCCCGAGCGGGATTCCCTTAGCCCCCAGTGACTCCCAAGTGAGCGCTGGGGGTTTTTTAGTAATAAACTGTGGTGTGGTGTGGTGCAATTGCGCCGCAAAGACCCTACCTTTGTGAAAAAGCATTGCCAATCATGAAAAAAAGCTGGTACAAATGGGAAGTGCTCCTGCTCCTGTGGATGGCCTATCTGCTGAACCAGGGAGACAGGCAGGTGTTCAACACCGTGCTTCCCGCCATTCGGGATGCGCTGAACCTCACCGACACATCGGTAGGTCTCATCGCCACCATTTTCAATCTGTTTTATGCCTTTATGGTGCCCATCGGCGGATGGGCGGGGGACCGTTTTTCCCGCAAGTGGGTTACCACTATCAGCATCCTGTTCTGGAGCGTGGCTACCATGTTCACGGGCCTGGCCACCAGTTTCATGTGGCTGGTGATCCTGCGCAGCGTGGCTACCGGCGGCGGGGAGGCCTTCTTCGGCCCTGCCAACTATTCGCTGCTGGGACAGTACCATACCGACACCCGCGCGCGGGCGATGTCCATCCACCAGACCGCCTATTACGTGGGCGTGATTCTGGCCGGATGGCTGGCGGGACTCATTGCCGACAAACTGGGCTGGAAGTATTCCTTCATCATCTTCGGCGCCGTCGGCATCGTCTGGGGTATCCTCATGATCATCCGCCTGAAGGATTACAGCAGTCATCCTGAGGAGCCCAAGGCGACGAAGGACCTGAAGCCAGGCTTCTTCGACGGCTTCAAGACCGTGTTCACAACGCCTACCTCCCTGATGCTCACCATCGGCTTCAGCGGCCTCATCTTCGTCATCACCGGATACATGACCTGGGTCCCGGCCTACCTGCAGGAAGAATTCGGGCAGAATCAGGCTTCGGCCGGATTCAATTCCATGTTCTGGACCTATGTGGCGGCCTTCGTGGGCGTGCTGCTGGCAGGTTCGCTCTCCGACAAACTGGCCGTGAAATCCCACAAGGCCCGCATGCAGCTGCAGGCGGCCGGCCTGCTGGGCGGCGCCGTGTTCCTCTTCCTCATGGGCGGGCACCCCACCCTGCTGGTGCTGTACCTGAGCTTCGCCGGCTGGGGCTTCTTCCGCGCCTTCTTCGATGCCAATACCTATGCCGTGCTATACGACGTGACCCCCGAGCACCTGCACGCCAGCTGCTCATCGGCCATGATCATGACCGGCTTCGCCGTGGGCGCCCTGGCCCCCGTAATCCTGGGAGCCATGAAAGAAAGCATGGGCAGCCTCAGCGCCACCTTCCCCATCCTGGCCATCATCTGGGTCGTTTGCAGCGCCCTCATGTTCATCGTGGCCCATACCAGTTACCAGAAAGACTACAACAAAATCCACTGATATGAAAGCAGAACTCAAAGACAGAAAAGCGAAGGCCGGCCTTCTTCTGGTGGCCAGCCCCCGCTTCAAGAACCTCTCCGGCCCCAAGCGCGGCACCTATGGCGAACGCAAGGATAAAGCCGTGAAGGAAATCAAGGCTACCATGGACTTCCTGGACTTGGTAGACCCCGGCATCGTGTACGAACGCGAAGACGCCGAAAAAGCCATCAAGCTCTTCTTCGACCAGGACGTAGACTTCATCTATGCCGAGTTCCTGTCCTGGAGCGAGGACTTCGCCTGGATCCGTTTCCTGCGCGACTGCCCGCAGATTCCCATCATCTTCTGCAACGTGGCCAAGGACCGCATGACCTTCGAGACCACCCTGGACGAAGACGACTTTGTGGACTACCTCTGCGCCGGCACCCTGGTGGGCTCGCTGGAAGGCAGCGGCAGCATCAAGCGCATTCCCCGCGCCGGCGTCAAGACCGTGCTGGGCACCCGTGCGCAGATCACGGAGAAGGTGAAGATCTTTGCCGATGCCGCCAAGGCCCGCGCCATCCTGCGCCATTCCAACGTAGGTCTCATGGCCAACATGAACGAGGCCATGTGGAGCACCTACATCGACAATTACGACCTCTTCACCAAGATCGGCCCGGAAATCCACTACCTGCCCTACAGCGACTACGGCACTGAGATCGAGAACCTTACCGACGAAGAGGTGAAGGCCTATGCCGACGAACTCACGTCCAAATACAAGATGATGGACGACGTAGAGTACGACAAGTTCATTGGCTGCGTCAAGGCCACCCTGGCCATCAAGAAGATGGCCCAGAAGAACGACATCGACTGCTACGTTTACAACGACATCGACCAGGCTACCTTCCGCACGGCCGGCTGCCGCGCGGGCTTCTATCCTAACTGGTTCAACGAGAACGTGAGCGTGCTGGTACCCGAGGCCGATATCGGAGCGGGCCTCATCACCTACATCCTCAAGCTCATCACGGGCAAGCACGTGAACTTCATCGAACCCTTCCATATTGAGGACGACTTCGGCACTTTCGCCGGCGGCCACGCCGGTCCCAACGACCACAACGACCCCGCCTGGCAGGACAACGTGATCATCTCCCGCGACGTGCGCTTTGCCAAGACTTCCTGGAAGTACGCCGGCGCCCCGTTCGCCTGGTACCGTTTCTCTCCCGGCCTCAAAACTGTGGCCGGATTATACGAGGAAAACGGACGTTACAAACTTGTTACATTCATGGCGGAGAGCCTTTCCGAAAAAGATACTCCCCAGAGTAAGAAGAAGCATCTCCTGGCAACCTATAGTCACACGATTTTCAAGCCGTTAGCCCCTGTGAAAGAGCTCTGGGAGCAGGTGCTTAACATTGGTGTTACACAGCACTATGCAATCGTTGACGGAGACTGGCGTCCGCAGCTGGAAGCCCTGGCCGAGATGATGGGTTTTGAATTCTATAACATTAAGTAGTGTATCTATGAGTTTCATGTACAATCCGTTCCCCTTTCACGACCCCAAACCCGTGAACAGGCCGGAACTTTCCCAAAAGACAAAAGACTCCATCGTGGCCGGCGGTACGGCCAACGTGGTTAAACAGTTCATGGCCGGCCTGGCCGCCAAGGCCCGGAAGGAAGGCGTCGTGGTGGCGCTGGACGGCTACACCACCGCCCAATGGGGCCGCTTCGTGAGCCTGATGTCCCGCGAGTGCGACATCCTGGGCCTTACTTTCGAGGAAGTGGACTGCAACGCCGCCACCCTCAAGAGCGGAAAGCAGATCGATGACATGATCGACCCCCTGCTCATCTGGGACACCAAGATCGATCCCACCCTCCTGTACGGCAAGGTGTACCACGGCGGTTATATAGGCCTCATAGACAAGGAGAAGGGCACGGCCTTCGAGAAGGACGTCAAGGCCAGCAAGGCCCCCGGCAAGGTGGTGGTGGTCTATGGCTACGGCTGCCTCATTCCGGAATTCCGTCCGCTGTACGATATCAAGGTCTGGTTCGACCTTACGCCCATGAACTGCATGCTGCGAATCCGCAGCGGCCAGTACGCCAACCTGGGCAAGAAGCACACCGGCATCATCAACCGCACCATCCGCCGCTGCTACTATTGCGACTTCGAAAACGCCGTGCAGCTGCGCAAGGAGCTGTTCGCCGCGGGTGCCCTGGACTGGTATGTGCTGGATAACGACCCCGACAACCTGCAGCTGATGCCCTTCGAGGCCTTTGCCGATATCTGCGCCCAGTTGGTGAAATACCCGTTCCGCGCCAAGCCCTGCTACCTGGAGGGCGTTTGGGGCGGCAGCTATATGAAGAACCTGCGCCACCTCCCGGAGAAGATGCGCAACGCCGCCTGGGTCTTCGACTTCATCCCCATGGAGGTGAGTGTGGTAGTCGAGGCCGGGGCCGAAAAGCTGGACATCAACTACTGCTCTTTCGTGCACAAGGAGGGCGTGAACCTCATGGGTCAGACCTGCGTGAACAAGTACAAGGGCTATTTCCCCATCCGTTTCAACTGGGACGACAGCTATCACAGCACCGGCAACATGAGCATCCAGTGTCATTCCGGCGGTGAATATAATGTGAAGAATTACAATGAGTTCGGCCGTCAGGACGAGAGCTACTACGTGGTCATCACCGGCCACGAGGCCAAGACCTTCATCGGCTTCCGCGACGACGCCGACATCCCGCAGTTCTTCAAGGAGATCGAGGCCGCCGATACTCAGCACGACCCCTGCGACTACATGAAGTACGTGAGCTACGAGGAATCGGTCCCCGGCCTGCAGGTGATGCTGCCCGCCGGCACCATCCACTCCAGCGGCCGCAACCAGGTAATCCTGGAGATCGGGTCGCTCACCATCGGCTCGTATACTTATAAGATGTACGACTACCTGCGCCTGGACTTCGACGGCAAGCAGCGCCCCATCCACACCAAGCTGGGAGAGGAGAACGTGCGCCAGGACCGCCGCTACAGCGTGATCCACAACCCCGATAGTCCGGAATACATTGTGCAGAAGCCGCGTCTGGACTGCCAGGGTGAGGGCTGGCAGGAGTACATCCTGGGCGAGAATCCGCAGATGTACATCTCCCTGCGTCGCCTGGAATTCGAGAAACAGTGCCAGCAGGATACCAAGGGCGAGAAGTTCCACGTACTTACGCTGGTGGACGGCGACCACGTGCGCATCCGCAGCGTGGAGCATCCCGAGCGCTACTTCGACCTGGACTTCATGGAGATTGCCTGCGTGCCTGCCTCCATGGGTAAATACGTGATTGAAAACCTGGGCAAGGAGCCCATCCGTGTCCACAAGACCTGCCTGCGGGATGGATACCAGAACGACCCTGCCTAAAGATATGCTGCTGTTGGACGTCGGGGGCACTTTCATCAAGTGCTCCGACGGCCGCAGCGTGCCCGTAGACTCCGACGGCACCCAGGAGGAGATTACCGCCTCCTTCCGCCAGGCCGTGTGGGGTGGGGAACAGGAGTATAGCCGCCTGCGCGTGGCCATTCCCGGCCCCTTCCGCTATGCTGCCGGCCAGTTCCTGATGAAGCACAAGTATGCCGGTGTATACGGGGAATACTTTGCCGACCTGGTGGGTCTCCCGCGGGAGAACTGCCGCTTTGTGCACGACGTCAACTGTATGCTGCTGGGGGCGATGACTCCCGGCAGCGGCAACACCGCCCTGGCGGCCCTGGGCACTGGCCTGGGCTTTGCGATGTACGTAGACGGGCAGCTGCTGGAAAACGAGTTGGGAAGCCCCGCCGTGAGCATTTTCAACAGGCCCTTCGGCGACGGAATCCTGGAAGATTATGTGTCCAAGCGCGGAATCGTGGGCCGGTACGGGGACCCTTCCCTCACGGTGAAGGAGATTGCCCGGCGGGCCGATACCGGGGATGCCAAGGCACAGCAGGTGTTCGGGGAAACCGGCAGCATCCTGGGCACCGTCATCCGTCCCCTGCTGCAGGAGCACGGGGTGCAGACGCTGCTTTTGGGCGGCCAGATTTCCCGCAGCAGCCATCTCTTCGCCCCGGCGCTGAAGGCCTGCCTGCCGCCGGAAATCTCCGTCGGCCCCATCTCCGATTTCGACAACGCCACCTTCAACGGATTACTGGCATTGAAATGATTACCATCGCCCGTGAGGACCTCCGGGTTCAGCTGTGCCGTCCGGGGGAGTACTACCAGGGCACGCGCTTCGACCATGCCGGCGTCTTCCGCTGCATCGAGAAAGGCGGTTTTGTCTTTGCCGACGAGTGGTTCTCGCATGCCGATCCCTTCCGCCACGACCGCGTCTGCGGTCCCTCGGAGGAGTTCGTGACGGTGGACTTCGACGGCGTTGCGCCCGGCGGTGTCTTCTGCAAGGTGGGGGTGGGACTGCTCCGTCGGCCCGACGACGCCCCCTACGACTGGTTCCGCCTGTACGAGGTGGCCGACCCGGGCGTGTGGGACGTTCAGGAGGCCGATGACCAGGTGCTCTACCGCCATACCCTCAAAGGCTGGTACACCTACGAGAAGACCGTCCGGCTCTCTGGCCCGTCCAACCTGCAAATCGCGCACAGGCTGCGTTGGGAGGCACCGTCGGCCCTCAAGGGATTTCACTACAACCACCACTTCTTCACCTTCGGTGGTGCACCGGTGGGCCCTTCCCGGCAGATTTCCTTCCCCTTCCGTCCCTCCGGTCACTGGCGGGATACCTACGACAACGTGGCGCTGGAGGGGCACGGCATCGCTTTCTCGGCCCCCATCACCAAGACGCCCAGCGTGTATATGGGAGACCTGCACAACGACCGCGGCCTTACCCCCTGCTTCTTCTCCGTGCGGGAGGGCGAGCACCAGGTCTATGTCCTGGGCAACCGCACCGTGCACCACATGGTCTTCTGGGCCAATCCCCAGGTGGCCTGTGTGGAACCTTATATGCCCCTGGAGCTTGCAAAAGGTCAGAAGCTGGACTGGATGCTGGATTACAGTTTTATGCCGTAAATTCCGTATATTTGCGCTATGACCATCCGTATCAACAAGCAGGACAATACGCCCCTGTACCGGCAAATCTGCCAGCAGGTGCGGCAGTTGATTCGTGATGGACAGTTGCAGCCCGGTCAGTTGCTGCCGTCCCTGAATCAGCTGGCCATTATGCTGGACATCTCCCGCGAAACCACCAAGAAGGCCTACAACCAGCTGCTGCGGGAGGGACTCCTCATTGCCCAGCAGGGCAAGGGCATCTTTGTGGCTGGCAGGCGGGAAACGGACAAAAAGGAGATCCTGCTCATCCTGGACAAGCAAAGCGTGTATAACCAGATTCTGGTACAGGCTTTTCAGGATACGCTCCAGGACAGCGTGCATATCACGATTTTACTGCATAGCCAGAACCTGGATGTGCTGGAATACTATCTGAACCAGCACCTGGACCGCTACGACTACTACGTAATAAGCCCCCACTTCCCGCTGGACACCCGTTCGCAGGCCCGCGCCGCGAAGTTGCTGCGCCGCATTCCCAACCGCAAACTCATCATGGTGGACAACTGGATCCAGGACGTGCCCGGCAATTACGGTGTGGTGTATCAGGATTTCCGTCACGACGCCTATGAGGGGCTCTCGGAGGGGAAGGCCGATATGGGAAGCCAGCTCAAGGTGATGGTGCTGCCGCAAAGCCTCTATGGCCAGATTATCCTGGAGTCGGTGTACGACTTTGCCCGGGAGAACGGCATCGGGGTTTCTGTTTCGGACACGGTCCCGGAGAGTTTGGAGAAGGGAGACGTGGTGCTGGTGCTCAACAGCCAGCTGGACTCCGGGCTGGCCCTGCTGGCCCGCCGGATTGCCGAGGCCGGGCTGCTACCCGGGAAGGATGTGCGCATCATCGCCTACAATGAATTTCCTCTGAACGAGGTAGTATTGGGAGGCCTGACAACCCTCTCTACGGACTTTGCCGAGATGGGTCGCCAGGCCGCCCGAATGGTTCTGTCCGACACCCTTTGCAAGGTTCACAATCCCTTCCATCTGGTGCGGCGCAGCACTTTCTAGCATTGCACCTCCCCACCCCGACCCTTCCCTCCTGTCCCCATCCCCCCCCCGGGGGGGGGTGTACGTACACGAAATCGGCCCTGCAGCGCATTCCAGGTGTTCACATACTTTGGAAAATGGCCTTGTATCCCACTTTCTACAGGTGTACGTACACGAAATCGGCCCTGCAGCGCATTCCAGGTGTTCATACACTTTGGAATATGGCTCTGTAGACCACTTTCTGCAGGTGTACGTACACGAAATCGGCCCAGCAGCGCGTTCCAGGTGTTCACATACTTTGGGAATTGGCCTTGTAGCCCACTTTCTACAGGTGTACGTACACGAAATCGGCCTTGTAGTGCGTTCTAGGTGTACGTACACCTGGGAGAGGAAGAAGGCTGTTTTTATATGTAGATAGAGACGGAGGTAGGGAGACACGACCGGGGGACTCCGTTCCGTCGTGCCCGGACAAGCCGGGCTTCTCCTTCACTCCGGCGGGCCCCTCTACCCTTGTGCGGGGGTGCACAAGCCCCCGGGCGTGGCTCCCTACCTCCCTCTCAGGCCAAGTATATAAAACAGGAGGTCAACTCACTTTTCAGAAAATGCCCAGGATAATGGAAAGACAATATAAGCCGACCCCGTCATGGGCCTTTGGGTTCGGTAACCATAACGGGATCGGAAAAGCATAACTGTTCCGTAACGTTTACGGAAGATCCACTTTCATGTCTACATACACCGGCAGGTGGTCCGAGGCATAGTAGCCGTCGTACTTGCGGTCGTTGCACACGTAGCGCAGCGGCGTGGCGTTCCGGTAATACACGTAGTCCAGCCTTTTCTTGTAGGTGTACATATCGCGGTCCAGATGGAAGCCGTTGAAGGTACAGTACGGGCCTGTTTTGGTGGCGGAATAATAATAGGCGTCGTTCCAATAGGACCTGTACGTAACGCTGGCCGGGTCGTCGGGCTGGGCGTTCATATCTCCCACGAAGAAGGAAGGATAGCCATTGGGGTTATACTGTTTCTCCATTTCCTCATATTGTGCTGCATGAGCCTCCCGGGAACCGGCATTCAAGCATCCGTGCGTGACCATCACAAAAATCTTTGTATTGGTGATCTTATTCGTGAGGATGGCACAACAACCCCCGCGTGTAAATGATCCGGAATCCCCCGTATCATTGTTGAGCGTCATGGTGGAAGGGGTATTGGACAGCCAGAAGTAGTGCCAGTTACTCAGGGTGTATTTGGCCGATTTATAGGCCAGGCCCATCGACTCGTGGTTTCCTGTTCCGCTGGCCGATTTGGGGTCGAAATAGCGGATACTGTAGGTGTCGGCCAGTTCCGAGCTCAGGTAGGACTTGATGTCCGGGCTGCACTCCTGCAGCCCGAAGACATCGAAGTCGTTTTCCCGGATGGACTGGACTACGCGGGTCTTGCGGTTGGCCCAGTTGTTCTGCTCATCTTCTTCGGTGGTGATATACCGCACGTTGTAGGTGCCCACACGGGCTACCTCGTCACCACTTCAAATGGGTGTGTAGGTGAGGGTGAGGGTAGCTACGGCACCTTTGGCAAGGGCGTACAGATAATAGACCGTGTTGTTCTCCGTACCGGACAGGTTATAGGTATAAGTTCCGCCACCTGTAGGTTCCCAGTTCTGTAACTCTCCACCAGTCACATAGTGATTATCAGGCGCCGCAGTATTGGTTGCTGTAGTCTGTTTTGTAATACCCATTCTGGGATTTGTTGAAGTATCAGACGCGCTGAGTTGTTTGTTTACGCAAATCACCTGAACGAGCTGATAGCCTTCTATAGCAGGGAATCCCAGATAGCGATACTGTGCAGCCAGCGCCAGACGCTTGCCGGGGCTATTTGTCGCCCAGTAAACCTGGCACTTAGTGGCATTCTCGCAATCGGTCAGAATAAAGGAATAATCAGTTCCGTAGAGCGGGTAGGAATATGCATTCCCGTGGTGGGTACCACCGCTCGTGGGCCACCCGGTTTTAGGAGTAACGGTAAAGTCAAAGGTCAGCTTCTTCTCTGCCGGAGTCGCAGGCGTACTCAGCGTACCCAGATTGTAAATCTTGTTGCGCTCGATGGCGGCCAGCTGGCTGGCATTGATGGATTTAACCAGGTTTCCGTTCAGATAAATCTTGATTCCGGAAGAGAGCGTGGTGGGACGGATGGCCACATAGTAGTCCGTTTCGGTCGCTAACGCGGCGGTGGTGCCATCAATCTTAAAATCGATATAATTATACTGTTCGACACCGGATGCCGTGTATGTCTCCAGCGTGGGCACGTGGGTGGTAGTGTTTACATCGGCCCGGAAGCGTCCCGAGATTTTATCGGCGGCATCCACTTCTATGCGCCCGGCCACGATGTCGTCCTCGGCCACACGGAACTTCAACAGGGCAGCAGCGTTCTTGAACTGCATAGAATTGCTGCCCTGGGCTGCAAAGGCTACCATAGGACAGGCTTTCCTGTCATAGCTGCCCGCTTCCAGAGTCTGTGCTTTGGGCACATCCACGGCAGCTACTCTATAAGGGCTTACTTTGAAGTTCACGCCACGTCCGGCAGAACGGTAGGGATAAGTGGCCAGATAGTCACCGGCAGGTAGGGCATTGCCGGTTCCGTCCCATACGAAAGTAGCTTCCGTGGCATTAGCATCCAGCGTGGTCACGAACTTATGTCCAGTGGCTCCAGTGGTGGACTTGAGGTCGGTATCGTTGGAAGAATAGATGGATATCGCATCCCCATTCTCCCAGAAGGTCTGGGGTTTGCTGCTGTCGTTGAGGCCGATGACGGCCTTGGAGGCAGGATCGGCCTCAATCTGGGCGGTAAAGGCCGTGGGGCCGGGAACAAAGTCGGCAACAGTCTCGACCTCGGGTGCCGCTTCGCGCTGGCAGGCCGCCAGGGTAAGGGCGGCAAGAAGGAAAATCGCGTTCTTTTTCATAGCATCCAAAGTTTAAAACATTGACAAATCTTCCTCCTCCCATTCTTCGGTGAAGCTGTCATAATCACCGCTGGCACAGAGGAATTTTTCTACCGACAGCGCAAACTCCTGGGAAACCGGGGAGTTGTAAGGCTGCTTCCCCGGCCATTGTAAATCGTTGTATTTCATAGGGTTATTTGGTTTGTTTTACTTGTCTATCTTAAAGTCGACATAAACAGGATAATGATCCGACGCCATATATCCGTCGTACAGGGCCGTATCGTTGAAATAACGTAAGGGAGTAACGCCCTTGCCGCGGAAATAAACGTAGTCGATGCGCCGGTCGGGCGAGAGTTTCATCTCCTTCTTCCAGCCGTTGAAAGTGCCGGCCGGGCCCTCGCGCAGTTCGGGCCGGGCGTCAAAATAGTGGTAGGAATCGGTCCAGTAAGTCCGGTAAAACTCCGAGCAGGGATCGGTCTCCTTGGCGTTCATGTCTCCCAGGAAGAACGACGGCAGGCCGTCGGGGTTGTACTTTTTCTCCATCTCCACGTACACGTGGGCGTTCTGCGCATGCTCTTCCGGGCTCAGGGGCGCGTGGGTCACCATCACGAAGTACCGGGCACCCTTGTTCTGCAGATCCGTGAGCGTGATGCAGAAGCCCCCGCGGATGAAATTCCCCTTCACCGCACGGTTGCCGTGGTCGTTCACCTGCTTCACCTCCGGCGGGTCCGAAATCCAGAAATAGTGCGGCTCTCCCGCTTCGAAGCGGTCTTTCCGCCACAGCAGGCCGTGCGCCTTGGCCCCTACGCCGTCATCGGCATACGGGCCGAAGAAATAGCTGCCGTACTCCAGTCCGGCCGATGCCAGCATCTGGGGCAGGCTCTCCTGCTCGGCCGAATCCACCTCCTGCAACCCGCAGATGTCGAAGTTCGCCTTGAGGAAGGACGCCAGCACGCGCGGGCTGCGGGCCTCCCAATTGTTCACGGGGCTGTCCTTGTCCATCTTGGCCCGTCTTAAATTGTATGTTCCGATTCTCACTTCGGGGTCAATCTTTTCGAAGAGCAGCACGGCCATGTCATACTGACCCAGCTTCACGCGCGTACCCTTCCGGTTTACTTTTCCGGTTCCGGTGGTTGAGGCTTCTACAAAGCGGTATCCCGGTACGCAGATGCGTCCGCGTTGCTTGCAGGCTTTGCCGGACTGCTGGTTGGCCACTACCACCGCCATGCGGTTGCCGTTCGCGAAGGAACGGGCATCCAGCTTGGCGTTGGAGCAGGTGAATCCCAGCACATCCTGGTATCGGCCCGCCATCAGGCAGTCTTTGTAGCGTTCTTTGATGGCATTGGCCTGCGCCAGATAGGCCTGGTACACCGGTTCGTCCGAGATGATGCCGCGGCAGCGGTAGATCTCAATATCGTTGCGCTGGCCGTCCAGCACGGTGTTGTTCACGTGACGGGGCACATCCACGCCGTCGCGCAGGCCGCGGTCGGTGAACACCAGTTCGGGGAAGGTGTAGCGGAAGAAAGCAATCCAGCGGTTGGGACCGTCGTTGGCCGGGTAGCCGTGGGTATAGTCGCAGTACTGGGCCAGGGCGTCCACGCTGCCCTCGGCACCCAGCGCAAAGTCCGGGGCCACGGAGGCATAACGGTCCCGCAGCAGTTTCAGGCACTGCGCGCGCCTCTGGATGCCGTACACGTCGGGTACGGGGTACTCGCGGGACGTATCCCAGTTGGTGCTTTCGCTCTCGATATAGCCCAGCTGGTCAAAGAACACGCTGTGCGCACCCAGTTCGTAGGCCCGGTCCTGCAGGCCGAAGAGCACCTGGTTCCAGTCGGCGTCCATCATGGTGGCTACGGCGAAGGTGCGCTGGTCGTATTCGCCCAGCCAGGTGCCCTGGCCGGTGAATTTATAGCGCTCCAGGATCTCGGAGCCGGTGTTGTCGTGGCGGCACACGCGGGGACCCATGCCGCTGCGGTAGAATCGGCTTTCGCGGTCGATGAGCTTGCCGTTGTAGTACAGCAGCAGGTGGTTGCCCGCATCCTGGTACTTGGCAATCTCGGCCTTCAGGGCCTCGTCGCCGCCCTGTGTGAGGTCGGGCGAGTAGTCCGGGTTGCCGTGGTCCATGCCTTCGGCCCACCAGCCAAAGAGGAAGAGGGCGTTGCAGCCCACGCTCTGGCCGGCCCGGTCCACCACCCCGTTCATGTCGGGGTACTTGAACAGGTATTCACCGTACTGGTGCTTGAAGATCACGCGCTGCCAGCTCTTCATCTCCTGTACCCATTTGGGCGTCTGGCGGTGGTCCCACCAGGTGTTCACCCAGGTGCGGTACAGGCCGGAAGCCACGTGCCAGCTGCCGCTGTAAGGGGCAATCACGTTGGCGTTGCAGCTCCAGCTTTCCCCGGCAAAGCAGTGCGGGTACTTGAAGAAGCCGAATTCCAGGATGCTGTGTTGCCCTTTGTCGTCGCGGTAGGCGCGCAGGCCGTGCCAGGTATCCTGGAAGGTTTCGTCGTGCGAGCCGAAGTACAGGCCCTGCTTCTCTCCAAACAGGCCGAAGCAGTTCATGAACACCTTGGCGCCGTACTTCACGTCGTGCTGCCGGAAAATCTGCTCGGGCTTCTTGTAAGGGGAAGAAGTCAGCTTGTTAATGGCCGCCAGGGGATTGTCGAAGAGCATGCCGCCGGCCTCGGCGGTATACAGCTTGTGGTCTTTGGGCAGCATTGCGCCGTGCAGCAGCGGATACTGCAGTTCCCGGATTACGGTATGCGCTTCGTTATTCTTCAGGGTAGAGCCGAAGCGCACCAGCCCGTCTTCCAGTGTCACGGTAAGGGTAACCTGCATGTTCAGTTCCTTGCCGTGAGCGAAAAGTTTTTCATAGCGAAGGGTTATCACATTCCCTTCCTTCGTCACTTCGGGGACCTGTTCACTGCCCAGCACCTGGATTTCCTTCTCGTAGGGGGCGTCGTAATACAGGCGCCACAGATAGGAGCCCGAGGCATAGTCCGTCCCGGTGGCCACGTTGGCCAGCGAGGTCAGATTGCCTTCCGGGGAAATGCTCACGCGGCACTTCCCGTTCTCCAGCGTCTGAGGCTCTGCAAAGCAGGTGAATCCCCAGAGGAAAAACGGTAACAGGGGCAGGATAATCCATTTACAGAAGCGTTGCATAAGCTACAATGGGATAATGGTCAGAGATATAGGTAACGCCGTAGCCGGTCCCGTTCACAGTGGTGAACTGGCTCACGATGGCGTTCCGGTAAAAGATATGGTCGATGATGGAGCCGCTGCCGGTGCCCCAGGCATTATAGCTCTTGGCCGAGTCGGTCTTCACCGCCTTTTCCCGGGCGCTGGACATCCATTCGTAATAGGGGATGAGCCCCTCGTTACGCACGCCGTCCGACGCGTTCTTGCAGTTCATATCGCCCAGGATGAACACCACGGCGTCATCTCCGGCGGCCTTCTGCATACGCTGTACGTTCAGTTTGGCCGAATTCACGCGGGCGGTATTGTCCCGGGCCTCGCTGCCCAGCGGCATATGGGTATCGGCCACGAAGAAAGTCTTGCCGCTGGCCTTGTGCTTAAACTGAGCCCAGATGGTGGTGCGGTACTGGGTTTCCTCGTTCCAGCCGTTCACCGACTGCTTGTCGGGCGTACTGCTCAGGTAGAAGGACTTGCACTGTACGGCCTCCAGCACCTGGGTGTTGTACATCAGAACGGTGTTGCCGCCCTTGGAACCGCCCGTGTTGGGCACTTCGAAAAGGGCATAGTCGGGCAGCAGGGACTTGAGGTCGCTGCGCTGCTGCGTGGTGGCCTCCTGCATACCCATTACGTCGGGCTTCACCTCGTTCACCATGTTGCGCACAGCCGCCTTGCGGTTGCTCCAATAGCGTTCCTCGCTGCTCTCCGAGATGGTAGAGTTGCGCACGTTGAACGACATCACCGATATCTTTACCTGCCCGGGATCGGGTCCCGGAGGCGTATCGGACCCCTGCTTGCCGCAGGCGGCCAGCGCCGGCAGCAACAGCAGGGCCCAAATTCTATTAATAACCTTCATTGTTCTGAATGTTTTTCATCACGTTGGTGGTAGTGGTCGGGATGGGCCACAGATAGCTCTTGGGAGCCACGAACTTGCGCTGGGACAGCTTCACGGCATAGGTGCCGCCGGTGAAGAAGGTAGCTTCGCCGCTGGCCACAGGGTCGGTGAACACCGGGCAGTCGTCGTCGTCAATCTGCGGAACGGCGCCGTGGAACCACATATTGTTGTCAATGTAGCGGCGCTGGTTGGTCTTGTTCTTGGCCGGCAGGCCGTAGTTTGCGAAATTGAGCACTTTCTCGGCAATTCTCCAGCGCCAGATATCGTACAGACGGCGGTTCTCCCAGGCAAACTCCATCCGGCGCTCGGCCCGCAGCACCTTGCGCAGCTGGGCCTGGTCGGTGGTGGTGATCTTGGGATAGTCGTTCCCCGTATAGTCTTTCTTGTAGGCACGGGCGCGCACCTGGTTCATCGCGTCCAGCACGCTCTGGTCGATATCGTTCAGCTCGATTTTGGCCTCGGCATAGATTTCCAGGACGTCGGCATAGCGCAGGATGAGCTTGTCGTTTTCGGCCTCGAAGGGGCTCAGCCAGTCTTCGTCCACGTGTTTGCGCAGCACCAGGCCGTTGTAGGAGGCATACTGGTTGCCGGTTCCGCTGATCAGGTAGGTGCGGGAGTCGTCGTTCTCGACCTCCTTCCCTTCGCGGGAAGACCAGACGGTGGCCTTGTCAAAGTGAGGGTCGTAAATCACGCCCAGGTGCTCGGTGCCGTGCTCCACGATGGTGTAGGTGCAGCGCGGGTCGCGGTGCTCGAAGGGCTTGTTGGGATTGTACACCAGCGACTCGTCGATGGGCTTGCCCTGGTCGTCGTAGAAGGCGCACAGCAGGTCCCAGGACGGGCAGGCGGTGCAGCAGGTCGAGGCCCCGGAAAGACGCGGAAGCTTGGCCGTGGTAGCGCCCTTGTACAGGTATTCGTATTTGTTTTCGGCCGACAGGCTCTTGGAGCGCGGCAGCACGAAAATGCCTTCCGGAGAGTTGTGGGTGCTCATCTTGAAAAGCTGGCCGAAGTCGGGGTGCAGGCTGTATCCCAGGGACATCACCTTCGCGGCGGCGTCGGCGGCCACCTGGTACAGGCGGTTGGCCTCGTCGGCATCGGCCATGCCGAAGGTGTCCCACTTGCGGATAGAGGCGCAGTACAGGGCGAAGCGGGCTTCCATGCCGTAGGCGGCACCCTTGGTGGCGCGGGTAACCTCGGTGCTGGCATAGCGCTCGGGCAGCAGCGCGGCGGCGGCCTCGAACTCGTCAATCACCCAGTCGGTCACTTCCCAGCGGTCGGTGCGGCCCAGGGAGTAGGCCTTCTCGCGGTCGTCCCCTTCGTCGAAGTCCCATTCGGCCGGGACCACTACAGGGTCTCCGAAGTGGGCGATGATGCGTCCGTAGAAACAGGCGCGGTAGAAGCGGGCGCAGCCCTCGATCATGTCGTATTTTTCCTGCGTCATGTTTTCCTTGGCAGCCGGCAGCATCTTCAAAACCTTGTTGCAGCGGTTGATGCCTTTGTAGGAGATATTCCACATCTGGGAAGACAGGGGGAAGGAACCGTCCACGCCGTCGGTCAGGAAGCGGCTCAGGGAGCTGCGGTTGGTGCCGTCGTCGGTCAGGAGGTCCAGCTCAATCTGTTCGCTGTCGCTCCATTCGTTGCGTTCCATGGGCCAGTACATCTGGTGCAGCAGGGCGTTCAGGCACATTTCAAACTGCTCGGCGCTCCTGAACCAGTTGCCCGAGGCGGCTTTGTCGGCCGGGGCCAGGTCCATGCGGGTGCAGGCCAGGCAGAAGATGGTGAAAAGTACTATAGATAAACGTTTCATGGTCACTAGAATTTAACGGAGACAGAGAATACGGCCGATTTGGTAATAGGATAGGAAGTGGCTCCCACCTCGGGATCCCAGCCCACCGGATAGTGGCTGAAGGTGAAGAAGTCGGTGAGCGTCGCTGCAATCCGCAGGTTCTTCATATGGATGCGTTCGGTCCACTTGGAGGGCAGCGTGTAGCCCAGGGTCAGGTTCTTGATGCGCAGGTAGGCGCCGTTGATGATCCAGTAGTCAGAGTAGGCGTAGTTGCCCATGGTGCTGGTAGAACCGCCCGAAACCCAGGAGTAGCGGGGGTACTTGGCAGCCGCGTTCTGGGCCACGGTATTCCGGTAGCTCCAGGAGGCGCCGTTGGCCAGATAAGTAGGGAAGTTGTACACCTGGCCGCGCAGGGGCTGCACCATGTAGTCGCTCAGGTAGCCGTTGCGCTGGCCCACGCCCTGCAGGGTCACGTTAAAGTCGATGCCCTTCCAGTACAGGTCGACGGTAGCGCCGAAGTTGAAGTGCGGCAGGGAAGAGCACAGGACCACGCGGTCGTCGGCCGCCGTGATCTGTTCGCTGGCGCCCATGGGGTCGGAGATATTCACGTAGTGCACGTCGCCGGGGTACTGCGTGCCCAGGTTGGGCGAGGCCTCTACCTCGGCCTGCGTCTGGAACAGGCCGTTGGACTTGTAGCCGTACCAGGACTGGTACTCGTAGCCTTCCTTGATGATCTTGCCGCTGGAAATCACTTCCTTGCCCTGGATGTCGCCCATGATGGACACGTCGTTGGACAGGTTGAAGTTAACCTTGTAGGTGAATTCGTTCACGGTGTCGCGCCAGCCCAGGGAGACTTCCCAGCCTTTCGTGTGCATTTCGCCCAGGTTGTCGTAAGGGTTGGACAGGCCGATGACCGGGGCCATGGGCACCTCGATGAGCATGCCCTTGGTCTTCTTGTAGTACCAGTCGCCGGTGAAGGTGAGGCGGTTGTCCAGCATACCCAGATCCAGGCCGAAGTCCAGGTTGGCGGTGGTTTCCCAGGTGAGGTCGCGCACCACGGCGCCGCTCTGGGCATAACCGGTCACCGAGGTGGCCGTGTCACCCACATAGGCTACGGGATGGCTCACCGACAGCATGGACTGATAGGGATAGTAACCGTTGATACGCTCGTTACCCAGTTCACCGTAAGACACGCGCAGCTTACCGTGGTTGATCACCTTCTTCAGGTTGGCCATGAAGGGTTCTTCCGAGAACTGCCAGCCGGCCGAGGCCGACAGGAAGGTGCCCCAGCGGTAGTTGGGAGCAAAGCGGGAAGATCCGTCACAGCGGACATTACCCTGAATATAGTAGCGGGAAGCATAGTTGTACATCACGCGGCCGAAGAAGGAGTTGCGGGCCAGTTCGTAAACGTTGGTGGAGGAAGCCGTGGCGGTGGAAGGATTACCGGCCTTCAGGTCCTCGATGAGGGCGTTGGGGAAGTCGGAGTTGCCGGCCACGATGCTCTTGCTGGTGGTGTAGTAATTCTCATAACCGGCCATGGCGCCCACGTTGTGGTTCTTGCCAAAGGTCTGCTGCCAGTTCACATAGGCCTGCACGGTGCCGGCGTAGCGCCAGCCGCGGGTCTCTTCCAGCTCGGTGGTAAGGGCCTCGGCAATGTATTTGCCGCTGGTGGTCTCTCCCTGGTTGTAGTAGGGGGTCTGGCGCTGGAAGTCCGTCACGCTGCTGAAGTACAGCATGGGGGCATACAGGGCCGTGATGGTCACTTCCTTGATGGGCTTGATGTCTATCTGGAACTTGCCGGTGGCCTTGAAGGTGTCGGTGTTGTTCTCGCCGCCCGACATCAGGGCCGCATAGATGTTGCTGCCATCCTTGCCGGGGGCGTAGAGACCGTTGGTCCAGACGGCCGGATAGATGGCCGGCATATAACGCATCTTCAGGGCCGGGGAACTGTGGGGCGATACCTTGTCCACGTAAATCATGGACAGGTCGGTGGACAGGTTCAGCCAGGAGAAGACGCTCAGGTCATTGTTCAGGCGCACGGTGTAGCGCTTCCAGCGGTTGTTCACCTTGTACAGGCCGTTCACGTCGTCCAGGCCGAAGCTCACGCTGGAGCGCAGCCTGTCGGTAGAGACGTTGAACTTGAGGTTATGCGCGTGGCGCAGAGCCGTATTGTTCATCACCAGGCCCATCCAGTCGGTGTTGGGATAGTCGTCGGGGTCGGCTGCGTTCAGCTTCCAGTAGTTCTCGACCAGAGCCTTGTCGTAGGCCTGGTACCAGCCGCTTTCGGGCAGGTCGTTGTACTTGAGCTCGTTCACCGCGTTCATGTAGCTCACGGCGTCCATATACTTCGGCATCCTGGTGGGCGTGTCGATACCAAGCGAATAGGAGTAGGAGATGCCTCCCTTGCCCTTTTCGGCCCGCTTGGTGGTAATGAGGATGACGCCGGCGGCAGCCTGGGATCCGTAGATGGAGGCCGATGCCGCATCCTTGAGCACCGTCAGGTTCTCGATATCCTCGGGGTTCACGTCGCTCAGGGAACCCGGCACGCCGTCGATGAGGATGTAGGGGTCGGTGGAACCGTCGGTCATCGAGGTGATACCGCGCACGCGGATGGTGGCTTCGCCGCCGGGGGCCGAATTGCTGCGGGTTACCGTAACGCCCGGGATGGCTCCCTGCAGGGCCTGGGAGATGGTCTGCGTCTTGCGCTGGGTGATATCGGCCCCGCCTACCGTAGAGAGGGAACCGGTGAGGTCCTTCTTCTTGATGGTGGAGTAGCCAATGACCACCGTCTCTTCCAGGGACTGGGCGTCGTCCTGAAGGACAATGTCGAATTGCTTTTTGCTGCCGATGGCAATTACCTGGTCCAGGTAGCCCAGGCAGGATACCGTAAGGGTAGAGGCAGCCGAGGGTTTGGTCTTGAGGACCAGGACGAAGTTGCCGTCCAGGTCGGCCACCGCTCCGTTCTGGGTGCCGGTCACGAAGACGGCGGCCCCGGGAATGGGAGCTCCGCTGACGTCCTTGATGTGGCCGCTCAGCGAGGTCTGCTGAGCCTGGGCAAGAGTACCTGCCGCAACAAGGCTAATGAACAAAAGGATCAGTTTTTTCATTATGGTTCAGTTTATTGAATTCCGTATTTGCGAAGGATTCGCTTCAAGGGTTTTTGGATGGATTCGGCCCAGAGGGTATATCCGTGGTCGCCGGGATGAACCCCGTCCACCGAAGTGTCGTGAGCCTTGGAGGTAGCATTGGGATGAATGTAATACACATCCTTATAGCGTTTGACGGCCAGGGCCATCAGGGAATCGGCCATGTGCATCTTGGCGGCTTCCTGCGTCTCTTTGGCGCTGTTATAGCGCCGCTGTTCACGCCAGATGGTGCTTTGGAAGATGAGCGGAACGCCGGGATGGGCGGCCTGCAGCTTCTCGATGAAGGGGAACAGGCGTTTTTCCATCGTGGCCGCACCCGGATTTGAGAAGGCGTCGAAGAGGAAAGCGTCCACATCCAGGGCTTCGCAAAGAGCCTCGCAGAAGCTGTCCTGCAGCAGGCAGTTGCCGCTTACTCCCAGGCTCAGGAACTGGAGTCCGGTATTGCGTTCCAGCTGGGCGGGGTAGCTCATCCCGGCGCGGGAGGTGCTGGACCCGTGGGTGTAGCTGGAGCCGAACACGGCGATGCGGTGGCGGAACGGGTTCTCCAGGGCTTCGATGGTAGCTCCTTCCAGAATGCCAATCTGCACGCTGCCCACTTCACTGTACAGGGGCAGGTACAGCAGGCAGTCGTAGCTGCGTCCTTCCGGCAGATTCTGGAGCAGGACCAGGTTCTCTTCCAGTTTGCCGTCGGGGTTCACGCCCGAGGCTGCATACAGCCACTGGCCGTTCTCGCGGATGTACAGGTCGTAGCCGCGGGTGCTGATTCCGTTGCCGTTGGTAGGGAAGGTGGGTGCGTTGTAGTGCGTGCGCACGCTGATGGCCGTGGAATTGGTGCTGAAGGCGCAGGCCAGGCCCGAGGACATCATCACCAGGGTCTTCTCCCGGGGCGTGAAGCCCCGGAAGCGCCCGGTGTCGGCCCGGTGGTACGGATTGGGAGTATCCGGAAACAGTTTCCCCACCAGCGTGAGCTCACTGGCTTCGGTGAAGTGGAAGCTCAGCGAAACAACTAACAACAACAAAGCATTCATCCTTACTCTGTCTTTTCGTATACCAGTTCCAGCTTGGAAACGCCTACACCGGCTCCGGTACACATAAAATAGTAACGGGTATTGGCTTCAGTCCCGGTCAGGTTGAAGGTATAGGTGACCCCGTTGTCGGTCCAGCCCATAGACTCTCCGCCGGTTACGAATTCGTGTGTGGTGACGAGGTCCTTGCCGGATCCGTCTTCATTCTTATTGGTCTCGGGGACGCCTTTTACGATACCGGCCTTGCGGGTGCCGCTCTTGGTCAGGCACATCACGCCGGATACCTGGATCAGTTTGTATCCTTCCAGGGCGGGAAGGCCCACGTACCGCCAGATGGCGAACAGGACCAGGCCTCCTTTGTCCTTTGCCCAGGCCACGCGTGCCTTGGAGGCATTGCCCACATCGGTGAGCAGGAACTCATAATTCACGCCTTCCAGCGGGTAGGTGCAGGTCTTGTTGCCGGGACCGTCCTGCCAGTTGTCGGAGGTGGGCCAGCCTTCCAGCGGGTCTCCGGAGAAGTCAAAGGTAAGGGTCTTGGTTTCGGCCTGCTGCCCGCCGCCTTCGCCGCCTTCACCGCCTTCGCCGCCTTCACCGCCTTCGCCGCCGCCGGTTTCATGAATGGTGGTCAGTTCCACCACCAGGTCGTCGATGAAGAAGCGGTAGTCCTGCAGGTATTTGGCATTGGCGCCCCTGCCCAGTTCGGCCAGTTCCGCATCGGTGAGCCTGGGGGTGGTGATGATAATCTCCGACTGTTGGGTCAGGTTGTGGAATTCCTTGGAGAATTCGGTAAAGACGCCGTCCTGCAGACCTTCCAGCACATAGCTTTCCTCACCGGCGGCCAGGGTTACCTTGGCCAGGTTGTCGTAGCCGCGGAAGTCCTTCATATTGCAGGCCTTGAGCGTAAGCTTGGCATCGGCGTTGGCTACGTTCATCTCCTTCAGGCGTTCGCCAATCTTGATGGTGTAGGTGCCGCAGCACATACGCGTCCACAAGGACTCGTCATAGTATCCTACCTGCAGGTAGCCGAACTTTTCGTAGCAGCCCTTGGCACCGGCATAGGGAGCCAGTTCGTCGGGAACAATGTACTGGCTGTTGAAACTGGTCCAGTTGCTGGCGTAGCTGTTGGTGGCGCTTCTGAGCAGTCCCAGCGGGTACTGCACGTCGGGGGCGTTGCTCTCTGTCAGGTCGTCAAAGGAGGTAGAGAAGGCAATCTTGTCGGCATCCATCGCAGGGACATTGCCCAGCGGGGCCTTGGCCGCGCACAGGGCTATGGTGTTGGAGATGGAGATGTATTCCTTGGCAGGTTTCTGGTCGGCGGTAATCTTAAAGTAGAAGGTACCGCCGGCCGGGATGGCCTGGTCCTGGGGGATGGTGAAGGGGATGATGTTCCACATCGCGTCCGATCCGGGCGTGATGGCATTGGCAATGCCAATCTTGTTCCAGTTTTCCCCGTCGCGGCTCCAATAGTAGGACCAGCCGGCCTTGGTGAAAGATGCGGCGCGGGCACCCATCATCAGGCGCACGTCTCCGCTCAGGATAATCTTGACCGGGGCCGATATGAGCACGGACTCTCCCTGCTCGAAACCGTCCATCTTGATGCTTCGGTGGATGCTCCGGTCTCCCTCGTCACCGGAAGAAGGCTGGGTGTGCGACGGGCAGTCGAATATCAGGGTGCCTTCGGGGTTGCTCCGGGCCAGGACCATCCCGCCGGGGAATACGCATTCGTTGTTGTCGATGACGGCGCCCACCAGTTTGCGGCTGTTGGGTGCGTCAATCTCCAGCGTTTCGATGATGGGGAAGGAATAGCCTTCGAAGGTGCTCTCGTCGCCGGCCTCCTGCGTGACGCTGATGCTTTGGGTGAGTTTGTCCGATGCGGGAGAGGTAATGGTAATCACGGCCTCACGGGCAACGGTCTTGGTATTCTTCTTAATGACTACTGCAACGTCCTCGTTCTCCTGACCGGCGGCCGTACTCAGGGTGATCCAGGTCACGGCCTTGCCGTCCGGGTCGGTGGCGGCGATGTTCCAATAACAATTAGATGTAATCTTGAAACTGTCTTCCGTTCCCTGGGCCGCGGCGGAAATGGATTCCGTGCTCACGGTTAACCGGGCCGGTTCGCCAACCCCGGGCTGGCCGGATTCTCTCACACAGGAGAGCAGGACAAAGAAGAGCGCTGCAATGGAAAGAAATCGCTTTTGCATAATTACGCGGTTTTGGTTATTGTTTTTTACAAAATTAGATGAAAAACAGTTCCATTATCCGGCGCTTTTTTCAAAACAAGGATTTTTATAACCTTGTTTTATATATTAAATATCTATTTATTAGGAAATTAGTTTATGAACAATTTGCTTTAAAAAACAAGATTTTTACGTATCTTTGCATTATGAAAAAAACTTGTTTCCTTGGTTTTTTAAGTCTTTTGTTCCTTTTTTCCTGTGTCCGGGAACAGCGTCCGTACCTGGTTCTGCTGGACCAGGCCATTGAAAACAAGGACGTGTACGACCAGGCGCACGAGCGTATGGAAAACGAATATCGCTACCAGTACAGGATGGCCAAAAGCGACAGTGCGCGCTGGGAAGCGGCCTACCGCCTGGAGAAGATTTTCTTCTATCACGACGTAGATACCTGCTACAGTTATGTGCGCAGGATGCTGCAGTTGCAGGGGAAGGATGCCCACCGGCGGGGCGTGAGCGGCTCCTGCTATGCCAACATCCTCTATAAGATGGATTCGCTCAACCGTGCGCTGATGGTTTTTGAACAGATCGATACTTCGGATCTGGGGCAGGACGGTTACCGTACCTATGGTTATGCGGGTTATCATATCTACCGCAAACTCCTGCCGGACTATCCCCAGTACGACCAGGCTTGTCGCCAGGTTATCGATAACTGGTGGCTCCGGGACAGCACCAACATCGAATGTACCTATTATCATAACGACCGCCTCCGCCGGGAGGGAGTTCCCGTCGCCGGTCTGGAAAGGCTGCAATCCTGCGTGCTCACCAGCCCCAACGACACCGCCAAATCCTATTACTTCCAGGCCATGGAACACCTGAGCGACGGCAACGTGGACAAGGCCACTGTATGCTTTGCCACATCGGCAACCTATGACCTCAAGGTATCGGCCAAGGCCTACAACGCCCTGTACGAACTGGCGCGCATCCTCTTCCGCAGCGGGGACATCAAAAGGGCCGACCGCTACATGCGCATCACCCTGGAAGACGCCTATTCCTCGCACTATGCCCTGCGTTACAACGACATCATTTCGTCGGAATTCGAAATCATGAACGTGGTGCTCAAGCAGGAGCGGGACCGCAAGATTGTCTATATCGTGGGCATCATTATCGTGTCCTTCATGCTGCTTGTGGCCATTGCGCTGCTTCTGCTGCTAAGCCGCTATTCCACCAAACTGAATATTTCGGGGCAGAAACTCAACGAAGTCTCCAAGATCAAGGACGGCTTCCTGGCCAATTACATGGAAAAATGTGTTGACTATCTGAACAAGGTTGACGAGTACCGTTCCACCCTGCGCCATACGGCCAAGCAGGACGGTCCGGGCGCCATCATGGCCATGCTGCGCAAGCCCTCCTTCGCGGCCGGCGAGTTCAACGAACTGCTGGCTTCCCTGGATTCCACCTTCCTGGGCATCTTCCCCGACTTCGTGGACAAAGTGAACGAGCATATGCAGGATGGGTATAAGCTGGAGATGCCCGAAAAAGGCACGCTGTCCACCGAACTGCGCATCCTGGCCCTCATCAAGATGGGCATCAGCAAGCGTCAGAAGATAGCCAAGATCCTGAATATGTCGGTGACTACGGTGTATTCCTATCACAGTGTGCTCCAGAAGCACTCCCTGCATCCCGACGATTCCTTCGACAAGGTTATTGCGGGATTGTAGAATAGCGTTGCACAAAGTCGTCCCAGCGGTAGAAGCAGCCGGGGGCGGCCATCTCCAGCGGCAGGGTGGCTTCGAAACCATTTAGCAGAACCTGGACCAGGATGTCCGGGTTCTGTTTGCTTTTGAACAGCACCAGTTGCAGGTTGCAGGCCATGGGGATGTCGAAGTTACGCCAGTAGCCGGCCACTTCGTCGGGGTTTTCGATTCTGCGGTCCATGCCGTTCACACCCAGCAGGGACAGCAGCGGCATCAGGCAGGTGTCGTGGCCGAAGCGCAGGCGCAGGGCAATGCCTTCCTGTGGGTCGCTGTCGGCCAGGGCGATCATCTCCTCCACCATCGGCTGCATGGTCTTATATTTTTTCTGTTCCATGAAGGGATTCTGCCCAAAGCGGGCATAGTGGCGGAAGTTCGCCGCAATCCAGATGCCGTAGCGTTCTTCCGGCGTAAACACGCCCTGCAGGCCCTCCGGGGCCGGAATATCCAGGTTGTCCAGATCACTCACCACGTTGTGCAGGTCGGTCAGGAAACCGAACTCACTGCCGGCAAGACTGTCCACGGGAACCGTGAACCAGCGCTCCGGGATGTGGGCGTCCAGCACCCGGCTGCGCAACTGCGCAATCTGGGTGTTGATGGTGTCCGTGAACTGCGTGGGGGCCATCAGCGGCCCGGGCAGAATGGTGGCTTCGTAGGGACGGCCGTAATCGGCGGCATAGCGAAAGTCACTGTCCAGGTCTTTCAGCTGATCCAGGCAGGAGTACATACTGGCAATTACGCGGTGCACGTCGGTGGAAGCCGCCACGGCCAGCGTTTTTCCCCGGAAGACCGCCGGATAGTTGCGGTACATCTGCGAGGCGATGAGCCGGTGCTGTTCCTGTCCCTTGAAGGTAAGCTGCCCCTCACGGCCCTTTACCTGGGGATACAGTACCAGGAAGGCTTCGTAGATGCGCTCTCCTGCGGGCGTCAGCCAACCCTTGTCGTGGGCCTTGGACCAAAGGTCCATCTGCTCGGTGTACACATCGCTGCCCAGGGAATACCGTGCCCCGTGCCGTCCCAGATGCGTAATATAATAGGGTTTATACCCCTTGGGCGCAACCGTCGGCATCGGCTGGTCGGTGGGATACATGTAGTATCCGCCGCCCGCCTTCTCGATATCGGCCATCACCTCGGCGCGGGTATCTTTCTGAGCCTGGGCTATGCTGCACGCCAGGACTGCTGCGAGTATCAGGATCGTCTTTTTCACATTATTTATATCTTTTTACGCGGGTATCGTTAATAACGCCTTTCCAGTCCATGCCAAAGGCAAAGTCATATACATGCCCTTGGGCATCCCGGTAGCATTCCATATCACGGGGAACGTCCTCGCACTGGGCCTCTACGGTTTCCATATGGGCCGGAAGCTGGCAGGGAAGCAGTCCATAAGGCTCCGCCACGCCGCTCAGGATATCCAGCAGGGCATTGCTGGACACGCCGCAGGACACAAGCAGGGCATCCGCCCAGGGCTCAATTTCGGCCGGGACGAAGGGGCGCTCCATGGCCACCATCACTATCACAGGTTTGTCACCCATCACCGCCTTGGTCGTTTGTACCAGCAAGGCATCGGTGCTATTGGACGATGTTTCCGTAAAGCCACGGTAACTGCGGTTGGCGCTGCTCTCGTGCGGATCGCCGCCGGCAATACTGTGCGCACGGGCGTTCGTTGCCGTATAAGGTTTCCATTGCAGGCTGATGGGGTTGTAATGGCCTTCCGGGTACTTCTCGTCGGGCATCACAAAGCCCCAGTGGCCCACTGGACTCTTGATGGAGACAAGGGCCACATCCGCCTCTTCCGGCGTATCGACCACCTCAAAATAACGGCCGAGCAATTCCTTGGAAATCGGGTATTCGTCGTAGGAAGGCGTCGGCTTCTGCCAATGGGAAAGGCCGGCGGGGACATGGCGGAGCGGTTCATACACCCGCATCTTCCTGTTCAACGGCAATATGCCCCCAGCATTTTTCAGCAGGACGATACTCTTGAGCTGGGCCTCGTAGCCCGCGGCCACAAATTCCTTACATCCGACAACCGCGGCAGCGTTCTCCGGACTCACGTAAGGATTCTCAAAAAGGCCGACATGGAAGATGTTTACCAGGATACGTGTTGCACTGAGCTCAAAACGGGCCCTTGCACTCTCTTCGCCATATTTTTTCGACCACAGTTCATAGGCGGCCATGCTGACCGCATTGTCCTTGGCTCCCCCCAGTTGATCAACTCCGGCCTCGAAGCATAACAACCTCCGCTCGGGGCCGCTCAGCGTTTCCGTCCCCCAGGGCGTACCCTTGTGCTCCCAAGGGACATTGTAATCCTTGACGATTCCCCAGTCCGTGCACACTACGCCCTCATAGCGATACTTGTCCCGCAGCAATTCCTGGATGATGTACCTGGAAAAGCCGTTCCCGACATTCTGCCCGGAGGGGTCCTGCCCATAGGAAATCGTATAATAGGGCATCACGGCCGATGCCATCCTTGTTTTTCCGGGCAAGGCGAAAGCACCGTCCACAAAAGGAATCAGCCCCTGCCCGAAATTGTTCCCGGGATACACGGCATACTTACCGATACCAAAATGCGCATCCCGGCCACCTTCTCCGGAGCCGCCGCCCGGCCAGTGCTTGACCATACAGTTGACACTTTGCACGCCCCAACCCGTCTTGCTGCCCGGTGTATTCTGGAAGGCCTCGCAGTACGTACGGGCCATGTCACGGGAAAGGGCCGGATCCTCGCCAAAAGTGCCGTAGAAGCGGCGCCAGCGGGGGTCTGTGGCAATATCCACCTGCGGAGACAGGGCAGTAGTGATTCCCAAGGCCCGGTATTCGGCCGATACCACCTCCCCGTGAGTGCGGATGACATCCATGTCAAAGGTGGCGGCCAGTCCCAGTTCCCGGGGCCACTTGGAGATGTCGCTTTCCCCCGCCGGGTCAAACTCGCCATCCTGCTCGGGCTTATAATTGTTGATGTTGGTGGTCCCGTTGCTGTAATTGCGGGGGTCCGTACTGTTATTGGAAGGAATCCCCAGACGAGCCGACTCGCAAAACGCCTGTACGGCATTGGACCAACCAGCCCCCACGGCCGGAGTGGCCACGTTGCGCACCAGCATGTGGCGGATGTGGTCATCGGCCAGGAGCCGCCGTGCCTTGTCATCCAGCACCGTATCGTTGGCATCCACTGCACTGGAATACAGCATGAGGCCGCAGATTTCCTCCAGCGTGAGCTGCGAGGCCAGGTCCCGGGCCCTTGTCTTCGCATCCTTCCTCCAGTCCTCGTACACATCCAGGCTGCCATTTCGGTTCAGGTCTTTAAAGGCGTAACCGTCCACGGTCAGGATGGGGGCGGAGGTATATCCAAGGACAGGACCTCGGGTCTGGAGAATCAGTGTATATCCACTTTTCGGTTCCATTGTTATGACATTCTTGCCACAGGCAGCAAGAAGAAAAACCGGGAGAAGGGACAGAATATAATTCCTCATAACTGGAGTTTTTTACAAAAATACTATTTTCTGAAAAAACGGTCCACACCCAGTGCGATGGCTCCGTCGCCCGTCACATTGCAAGCCGGCCCGTAGCCGTCCAGGGCCAGATAGATAGCCATCAGAAGGGCGGTCATCTCCGGCGTAAAGCCGAGCATGCTTTCCAGGAAGCCCACGGAAGCCATAAGCACGCCGCTCATCACGCCCGGCGAAGCCACCGTCGCAACGGCAAGGATGAGCATGAAGTTAAAGAACAGGCCTAAGGAGATAGGCTGTCCCATCATCAATGCCACGGCGACAGCTGTTGTGGCTAGCTTGATCACAGAACCGCACATATGTACATTGGAGCACAACGGAACCACAAAATTCGCCACTTCCTCTGATACGCCGTTCTTTCGGGTGCACTCCGTCGTAACCGGAATAACGGCCGAGGACGAGCAGATTGAAAAGCCCGTAAGATAGGCCGGGAACATATTCCAGAGACATTTGAAAGGGTTTTTCCCTGCAATAGTACCCGCCACCACATACTGAATAACCAGATAAAGGATGGAAAGGACGACGCCCGTCGCGATAACTTTCGCTCCTGTTCCCATGACAACGGCCATTTTCCCGGAAGCGCTCATTTCGCACATCATGGTGAAGATATAAAGGGGCATAAGAGGGATGATGGCCTTCTCGATGGTCATCTTCACCACCTCACCAAACTCGTTAAACCAATTCTTGAGTGAATCGCCCTTGATATATATGCAGCATATTCCTATCATAAAGGACAGACAAAGGGCCGTAAGCATGTCGCACAGCGGCTTTATCTTGAGGTCGATATAGGGTTCAAAGGTTATTGCCGATGCCGCATCCGTCTGAAGGTCCCCCATCTCAAGGATGTATGGGAAAAAGGCCGATGCGCTCCCATAAGCAAACAGGCCGGCACAGACTGTAGATACATAGGCGACGCCCACCACCCAGAGCAGCATCTTGCCAGCGCCCTTTCCCAGCCCATAAATGGCCGGTGTCACCAGTCCCAGCACCAGAAGCGGGACGATGAACTTGAGCAGTTGGGCAAACAGCACGTTGAATGTCTTGAATATACGGACAACTACGTCCGGGACAACGAGTCCGAGGAGTGAGCCTAGCGCAATGGCGATGAGCACTTTGACAAAAAGGGAAAGTTTTATCTTTTTCATAAGTTAACAATTGCAGTATGTTCTTCGCCCCGACTGTCTTTCCAGCTCAGGCGATAAGTTCCTTTAAAGCCGCGCCAACGCACTTCACCGCCCCGGCCGGCCTTCACCTCAAGACAGGTGCGCCACTCGTGAAGAATTAACTCTTCCAGCGCACTATAGGCCGCTTTGGGGCGCATGTCCCGGTGAAAAAGGCCCGACGTAGAGGGCTCTCCCGGGAAGCCGCAACCGTCCACCAGGTTCCACCAGGTGATGGCGAACATTTTCTCGCCACTGAACCACAGACGGTAAAGGTTTCGGGCGATGATGGCCTGAATCATCTCTCCGCGATTCCCTTCCGTGGGGGCTGTAATGGTGATTTCACTGATGCAAATGGGAAGTCCCGGTGCGGAGAGCCGTTTCATGAGGTCCCAAACGTACTCCGGCGTCTGAATGGCGGCGCCTTCGGCAATCTGGCGGCACTGATCCGGGTCATAAAGATGCATCTGGGAGCCGATGGCCTGTACACCATACCCCTCCTCTAGAAGCGTCAGCACCTGGCGGGGATAATCATCCGTGTCCACATAATCATTGATGCATTTCAACTGGGTTTGCGGAATCATTTCATCTGCGATGCGCCAGGCCCGGCGAGTATAGTCTCCAGGCAGCAGCATATAACGGCTCTTGGTAAAAAGATCCCCAGGTATCTGCACCCCGGCGCGCCAGTCCTTGCAACTTTCGTTCACAACGTCATAGCTGGTCACGGCCGGGTGGGTTTTGTAATGATCGATTATGTCACGCACATGGGCATCAAAGGTGTCTCCAAGAGCCTTTCCGTACCTGGGAAGCAGTCGTGCCAACTCCGCAGGGGAAAGGGACTCATAGCGCGCAGAACGCGGGACCTTGCTTTCAAACAGGGAAACGTCTTCCAGGGAATCCAACAGGGCTCGTTCGGAAGAAGGCGCCAGCTCGTGCAGCCAGCGAGGATTGTTGGTACCGCTGCCCCAGGCCAGGGGGTGCAGGTGAACGGCCACGCTATGCGCAGCGCACCATTCCACAACGGGATCTGAAGCCGGACGCCGCCAATGTGGTTGGGCAAATGGTTTCTTCTTGAACGTATTCCAGTATTCTTCGCTATCACGGAATTCGCCGCTGTAACGCATGGGCGACTCACGGAACCATTGGAAATCACGCCAATACAGCCCCACCGTAGCCCGGTTGAACAGCGTCCCGAACAGTTCCCGATAGCGCTTATTTGCCTCCGGCGTTCCCAATTGGTTAAAGTTGAACGTGGAGGCGCCAAAGAGGAAAGCCGATGAGACCTGTTCCACCTGAACCGGCGTACCACGCTTGAGGCCGGGGATTTTGACAAAGCCATCGGACTTACGGTTGCGCTCGATGTCGGCATCGATCCGCGCCTGGACCTCATCGTTCCACAAAGCCCAGTAGGCAGGACTCATCACCCCTTCCGTATCTTCCGACGCCCGGTGCGGTATGGCCGGCTGGGCAAAGGCCAGGGATGCACACAATAAAGCAAGGGTCAATAACACGAATCTTTTCATAATAAACCAAATCCAAAATCATAAGTGTTTCCCTCAGTGTCCTGCCAAGGGGTCATATCCTCAGGGACATCTTCCCGTTGCATTTCTACCTCGTCCATTGATGCGGGGAACTGCATGGGAAGGCGGCCCGAGGGCCTGTAGGTGCCGGAGGCAACTTCCAGAAAAGCCTTGCTCCGCACCCCGAACGCAACGAGGATGGCATCGGCCCAGGGTTCAAACTCCATCACTATAGGACGGGTGGTCTGAAGAAGGACGACAACCGGCCTTTCTCCCATCAGCGCTTTGGTTTCTTTCACAAGGGAAAGATCCGATGCGTTTTCCACATCAATGCGCCGTCCTCTGTAGCTGCGGTTGGTACTCTGCTCCGCCGGGTCGCCGCCGGCAATGGAAACGGCTCTGGCCCGGGTAGCGGTATAGGCCGAATACTGCAAGGAGATGGGCATGTACTGACCATCCTTGTAGCCAATGCCTCCTTCAGGTTCTGTAATCGCTACCAGCGCGAAATCGGCCTCTGAAGGGTCTTCAACCAGTGTATAATGCCGGGCGACTTCCGCAGTATCTACGGAATAGCCCACGTATGGCGCTTTCTTCCGGCGACCGGTCATGGAATAGACGCCAGGGATGTTGCGTTGCGGGATATATACCTTGGCACCGGATTGTACGGGAAGTGCGCCACCACGGTTTTTAAGCATCACGACGCTTCTCCGCTGGGCTTCTTCTCCGAGCGCCTGTGCCTCCGGGTCAGAAAGCACTTCTAGAGCCACCGCAGGATCCCGGTAGGGATTCTCAAAAACGCCGCTGCGGAAAAAGGAAACCAAGATTTTCCGTGCCGAGGCCTCCCAGCGCACCCGTGCCGAAGCCACGCCGTATTTATCACACCAGAGTCGATACGCCTCCATGAGCCAAGAAGCATAAACCGTCCCGCCAAACTCGTCCACGCCGGCCTCCAGTGCCTTGAGAATCCGCTCCCCCTTGGTCTGCGCCTCAACACCATAGCATTTCCCGCCGGTGGTGAGCGGGTCGCCGTTGTAGTCTGCTACAATGCCCCAGTCCGTACAGACAATACCCTCATAGCTATATTGCGTTCTAAGGAGCGTATCGATGATATAGCTGCTGTAACTGTTTCCCACATTCTCTCCGGAAGGATCTTGTCCGTAAGAAACGGTGTAATACGGCATGACGCCCGCCGCATCCAGACAGAAAGCATCCATGGCGGTCTTGAGCTGCCCGCCCGGGAATACGGCATATTTGCCAATGGACAGGTGTGCATCCCGGCCTCCCTCACCTGCACCGCCGCCCGGCCAATGCTTGACAATGCAGTTCACCTCCGGTTGCAAGGTATGGATATAGGTCGATGCCATCTGCCGCACCAACTCCGGATTCTCCCCAAAGGTTCCGGGGACGCGCCGCCAACGGGGATCCGTGGCCAAATCGGCCTGCGGAGAAAGGGCGGTTCCAAAGCCCAAAGCCAGATACTCCCGTTTGACGGTTTGGGCAAAACTGCGCACTACCAACGTGTCGAAGGTTGCCGCAAGTCCCAGCGGGGTGGGCCACTGGGAGCAGACACCACCGGAACCGGCATTGAACTCATCAGTGGCTTTGATTTCGTTGCGAGGGTCCGTGCAGTTGAGTGCCGGAATGCCCCAAGGCAGGCTTTCGCACAGGGTCTGAACCTTGTTGTTCCAGCGGGCGATGGTCTCAGGGCCATCGGAATGTGCAAGGAGGATCTGCCTTGTGTCAAAGTTCACAATGACATCGCGCAACTGGTCGCAAATATCGGAAGGTTCTGCGCCACTCTCGGCATAGGGTTTCCCGTTGTAGGTGATCCCGCTCACGCTCATGGATGAAATGCCAGGGACATTCACGGTATGGCCGATGGTCATCAGACCGGAAAGGTACTCCGGCGGCAGTTTGGCCGCCAGATCGGCAGCCCGCTCCTCGGGCGTAAGCCGCCAGTTTTCATAAGGGTCCAGCTCCCCGTTGCGGCTCAGGTCCTTGAAGACCTTTCCCCCCTCACGCAGTAGCGGAACATCTGTATAAGTGAGTGTGGCCCCGCCCTTCTGGACAAGCTCCCGATAGCCGTCCCTGGTTTCAACGGCCGTGCAGGCGACAAGCGCGAGCGAAGTCCACAATAACCATTTACCACTCATAATGCCATTCTGTATCGGATGAAGTCGATATTACAGCACTGCGCGCCCAAAGGCAGGAAAAATGCCAAAAAAACTGAAGTCAGAACGAACGTTCTCATAGATTGTACAGTTTAAGCCGATAGATACCGGAGACTTTGAAGAGCTCTTGGTAGGCGGGGCGGAAACGGCGCTGGTAGCTGAGGCCATAGTAGGGACCGTCTTCCGGGATATTCAGCCGGCCACGAAGGTAGAGCATGTTGTGGTGACCGGTTTCATCGCCATTGAGCACTTGCCAGCGCTTGCCGTCACGAAGCTCCTCGCAGAAGGCGATTTGGACCCGCGGGCCAAAGTCTATCCAGGCGCCCACGCCCGCAATGGTGAATTCGTCCGGGGCCGTCTGGACGATGATGCCGTGTGCGTTCTTCTCCCCCTCGATGCAATGGACATTAAACGTATAGTCACCCAGCGCAAGCGTTTCTACCGCATCCGGCGCATCTTTTTTGTCGATTCGCACAAAGCCGCGCATGGGATGTCCTTCCGCAATGAGCGGCAGCATCTCGGAAATCACCTTGCATTCCGCCGTATAATAAGGGTTGTCGAAGTGTTCTTCGTAACCAAATCCGAAGACGCCCTTGGCCCCGGCTTCACACAGCGCATACCAAAAGCGGCCGGCCTGGCAGTTGGTTTCAGGGATAAAGAGCGGCTGGCCTTCCCCATACGCCGCGCACATCTCCCTGAGCTCCGGGCCATAGATATCCGGTGACAGCCAATCCAGATGGGGCGCATACTTTTTCCACACCGCCAAAACAGCCTCACGAGGGCCTCCATTGGGATATTTGCCATAGGCTTTGTCTGCAGGGGCCAGCCAGGCGTTGGTAAACAGGGGCAGGTCATAGGCTTCCTTTCCTGCAGCCGCTACAGCGTCCACATAACGGGCATACGCCTCAGCCATGAAATACTGCGGAGCCATTGGGTCGTCGGACCGGCTCCAAGGGCTTTCTTCCCAGGCTTTTATACCGGCTTCCGAGAAATCCCGCTCGGCAAAGACGCCCACTTCGTTCTCCACCTGTACGCAACGGACTCTCCGGGTTTTGTCTGCCATCTTGAGATGAGCCATGAGCGCTTTGAAGGCCTTCACGTCGGCCTCACGCGCGGCCGCGCAGAAAGGGGAGATGGGGCTTGTCTTTTCCGCCACACAGGTGGGAGCCCGGAAGTACGTAGCCGTGTCGGCCTTCACCCAAAGCGGCGGATAGGAGGATTCACCGTTTTTCCAAGTACCGAACCACAGCAGGCCAAGATAGAGGTCCCGTTTGTCGGCGGCCTTCAACAGGTAATCCACCAGCGAAAAGTCAAACTCCCCCTGAACCGGCTCCAGCAGTTCCCAACTCACAGGTGCAAGGACCGAATTAAAGCCAAGCGATACTGCAAGATCCAATGACGCATCGATGGACTCCGGTGTGGAGGCGTTGGAATTGTGCATTTCTCCGCCCCAAAGAATGGAAGGGGCCGGCTGTTGTTCCTGACAGGAGAACAGGAGCAGCAGCGACAATGTGTATAGCAGGAACTTTTTAATCATGGCGTGTAGCTTTATAGACTGTCCGGAGGACTTTCCTGGATGTGTCGGAATCAATATAATCGGCCGGGTAATATGTAATATCTTCTGGCTTTAAATCCAGCAGCTCATAGGCAAAACAAAGGGATGCTGCATACTTTGGGAGGCCCTCCGCCAGGTGGGTATTGTCCTGTCTCCGCTGGAGTTTGTAGCCATAAGCGGAGAGTTTATGGTCCTGGCGGCAGGCTTCGATTGCTTTCCCTACATTTACGCAGGCATCCATGGAGAGGTTGTCGCACAGAATCGGTGCTGCCCGTTGGATGAGCGTGTACTGCAGTCGGTACAGGCTGTCCCACTGAGCCTGACTATTTGGCCAAGTCCCACCGTTGTAGAGTTGGACAAACTTTTCCCTGTAATCCGTATTGCCCTCCGGATAGGAGAAGGGAACCATGAGGCCGATACGGACCTTTCCTCTTACGGCAGGCTGCATCATGCCCTTGACCTCCTCCACCAGTGCAGCAAGGCTGTACCCCTGCGCCAGTTCTTGCCCCAGATGTCGCTTCCAGTCTGCGCCCAGGGTGGCCTCCGGCTGGAAGACAACCCAGTCCCAGGGCTCATCGGCAACAATGTCCTTCAATGTTACTCCCACGCCCGCAAGGCCGTTTTCATAGCCTTCCGCTGGCGTTTTTACCGGGTTTTCGGAAGCCGTATATTTCCAATACTGATAGGTATCGTGCACCTTTTGCGGCTGGCCATTGTGTACGTAGCAGTATGCTGTGTCATGCAAGCCCTGCCACTGGTCCTCCAGCGTGCTGCCGCCCAGGTACCCGTGCCCCACAATAACTGGACGGTTGGCACTGGCAGCGATGGCACTCACATAGCGCAGGGCGTCCCTGGTCCAACTATTTCCCACTCCAAGAATGCGCAGCGTATCCGCCGTGGCCTTTTTTACAAGAAGGATGCAGTCGGCCCGCAGAGGCTTTCCGGAATCGCCGCCGGAGACCGTGACGGAAACACTGTCGGAGAGTTCAAAAGTGCCGATCGGTGCCCAGTCGCCTTTCATCTGACCATTGAGCGGGATTCCCCTTGAATCGACGGTAACGCTTGCTCCGTCCATATTGTAACGTGTCACGGGCTCGATGTCGTCAACCAGATTTACATAGGAATACACTTCATACAGCCCCGGCGAGGGCACCCGGACACCAAAGGTAACGGACGCGTCCGGAGCCGATGACTCCAGATAGGAGGGACCGTATCCCCGCTTGGATTTTATGCGCGTCCAGCCGGAAGGAACGTCCATCTGGGCGTCATCCATAAATATATCCGGGACGGAACCGTCCTGTAGCGGGTCCCGGGCCAGGCTGGCCATCAAATCCACGGCCGATACATCCTGAACCGGAACGCCCTGTCGAAGCGACATGACAGCCGCCAGACCTGCAACCTGCCCAAGGGACATGAACACTGGCTCCATTCTCAGAGAGCCGAAGGCGATATGGCTGGCCGACACGCAGACCGGCACAAGGAGGTTGTCGCACTCTTTCCGGGCGGGAACGATACTTCTGTAAGGAATGGGCCATGGTCCGGGAATCTTCTCCTCCACATTGCCCTCGTTCTTCACCATCCCGTCCGCCGCAATGCGCCGGCAGTTGTGGGAATCCATCTTGTAGGCGGCATAAGCAACGCCGTCAGGCACATTTGTAAGCCCTTCACAGTCCTTCTGGGTGACGACGTAATCCGACACCATCCGGCGTCCTTCCCGCACATAAAGCTGCGGTGTCCAGTGGTCGTTTTCCGGATATTCGTCCTTGGGAAGGCCCCATCGCGCGAGTTTATTCCGGGTCACAGAAGGGACGCGCGGGTCCGTCATCATAAACCAGAGCAGACCCAGCGTGTAGTCGGTGTGTGCCTGATATATCTTGTAGCGTCCGGCATAAGAGGCTTCCAAATAGCCGGCATTCCCGCCGATATAATCGGTTGAGAAGCCACCGAAATTATTTACGTCGGTCTTGCGCCCGGGCATAGGGCTCCATATGAAATATTTGGCCGATGCCGGCTGCGCGGCAATGAGGCGTGCAAGCAGCTCATATCGCGTAGAATCATAGCCGGAAGGCCTTGTAAACGGAATCCTATTTTCCAACGAATCCGTGAGACAGAGCCGCAGATTATACGCCTGCAGCAAGCCGTCCCCTTCGCCTTCCTCACCGGCTGGCCCTTCAGTCACGCCAGGAAGAAGCCCGCTTGCAGGGTCTCCCGACACTACATACGGGTCCACACTGTCCGGGAACTGATGGTTGGTGGCAATATGGCGGCCGTTCCAGCTTTCCCCATATTGTGCCGACGATTCCCGCCCCACGGCATAACTCACGCCGGAGGCAGGAAGCAAATCCCCTTCGTAGCTGGCATCTATAAACACCTTTGCCCGAATCTTCGGACCCCGACCAAGCACACAGCCTTCCTCGTCGAGCAAGATTGTATGCATGCCCTTGATGTGCGTTCCGTGTTTGCAAAGCCTGTCCAGGCCGGTATGGCGCAAAACTGTAATGCGGGGATGCTCCAGATACGCATCCATCACTTTCTGCGCCACATGGGGCTCGAATACCCAGCTTTCCAACTTGCCGTAATGCTTCCCAAGTTCCCGGTAGAACTGCCGGGAAAGACCTTGGACCACCTGTTTATTGCCGATGTCGGTAAGGCCGAGCCCGCCGGTGGTGAGCCCGCCAATATGTCCTGAGGGCTCCACTATAACCACGCTGTATCCCTCCAGGGCTGCGCTTCTTGCAGCCACCACACCGGCCGATGTACCGCCGTATATGCACACATCATACTGCTTCCCGCACGAAAGCGCCGACAGCCATACGCTGCCAAGCAGGAAGATATGCGCTATTGCTCTCATTTTGTCAAGATTTTCATGATGGGCTCCTTGACGGATTCCATCCACAGGGTATAGCCGTAGGAGTCCGGGTGGGAACCGTCGGAGGTAGCTTCGTGGGAGGGTGAAGTGGCATTGGTGGTGTTGATCCAATAGACGTTTGGATACTTGGCTACCATTTCCTGCATCATTTTTTCAGCGTTTTCACGCTTGGCCTTTTCGCGGGCGTCATAGCTCTCGCTGAAATTGCGTTTTTCCCGCCGCAAAGTCTGCAGGAAGATGAGCGGAACGCCGGGACGTTCCTTCACAAAGCGCAGGATGAACGGCTCCAGCCGCTCCTGCACCTCTTTGGGAGAGGGATTGGAAAAGGCGTCAAACACAAAGGCATCCACCGGCTCCGCGTCCAGCAAGGCATCGGCAAAATAAGGCTGCAGCTTGCAGTTGCCGCTGAACCCCAGGTTGATGAAATTGTAGCCTGTTGCCCGTGCCAGCTGGGCTTCCCAGGTCATGGCACAGCGGCCGGCGCCCGAGCCGTGTGTGTAGGAAGAGCCCCAGACGGCAATGCGGCCCTTGAACGGCTGGGCATCGGCCTCAATCCAGCTGCCTTCATCCGTCACAATATCCAAGCTTTCAAGCTGGGAAAAGAGCGGCAGGTACACCAGGCAGTGCTTTTCAGCGCTGCCGCTGTCCTTGATGAGTTCCACCTCATGCGGTTCCCCGGGCGTGTTCTTGGGATAGCCGTTGCCGGCCCAGAGCCACTGTCCATCCTTTTGTATGTAGAGGTCGAAGCCACGGGCCGCTATAGCCCCCATATTGCCGCCGTCAGTCGCCTTCTTTCTCCAAACAACACGCACGCCGATACTTTTGGAATTGGTGGAAAACGCCACCGCCATGCCTGCACAATGCCGGGCCTGGCCTTTCTCTCCGTCGGTCATGCCTTCCCGCTGGTCCAGGCGGTCCCAAGGGTGCTGTGTTTCTGTGTATTTCCCCACTACGGTAAGGCTCAGGGCATCCGTATAATCTTTTTGGGCAAAGCAGGGAAGCGCCCATAGGCCCAACAGGGCCGCTACCATGAATTGGAACGTTTTCATTTTACACTTTTTACTATGGCTGCCCAGCCGCCGCCAGGAGCCAGGTGAATCTTTATTTCGCCGGAAACAGAAACCGTACGCTTCTGCCAATCCGTGGCTTTAGAATCGGCGTCCGGGCCGTCTTCCCAGGCCTCCACCGAGGCTTCCGGCAGGCCTAAGGCCCACAGGTCCACAACCAAATCCCTGGCGTTCCAGTCCGTAAGGGCACCGATATACCAGGTGTCGCCCTTCCTCCGGGCCGTCACAATGTACGCGCCCACCTTGCCGTCCAGCACGCGGGTCTCCTCCCAAACGGTGGGAACCCGGTAGATAAACTCCGCGCATTCCGGTTCGGCTTCATAGCGGGCCGGCCCGTCGCAGAGCATTTGCATGGGGCCGTCAAAGACCACATATTCTGCCAGCTGGCGGCAGCGTGTTCCCTGAGACATAGGAGCCTGTTTGCTAGGGACAAAAGTCTCTCTGGTCCCATTAAGGAAGGCGCCGGGAGTATAATCGGCAGGACCGGCGACAAAGCGGATGAACGGAGCCGTCACATCGAAGGTCACCATATCATACTGGGGATACGGACGATTGCGCATTTGCTCCAGCCCGAAGATCCCTTCATAATTGACGACATTGGGGAACTGCTTCTGGAGCCCGGCTGGCGGCGGGCAGCCGTGGAAGTCAATCAGAAGATGATGCCTGGCCGCCTGACGGGCGGTTTCATACATGACTTCCTGGACTATCTGGTCGTTGCGCTCAAAAAAATCAATTTTGAAACCCTTTACACCCAACGCCGCATACTGCCTGCATACTTTTTCTATATCTTTTACAAAGGCCGAGTACCCTGCCCAAAGGATAATTCCGACGTTTTTCCTGCGTCCATAATCCACCAACTCCTTCAGGTCGATTTCCGGGACTACAGAGAAAAGGTCATCGGCGTACCTCACCGCCCAGCCTTCATCCAGGAGGATATATTCTATTCCATGCCGGGAGGCAAAGTCGATATAGGCCTTGTAGGTCCGGGTATTGACGCCCGGTGTAAAATCCACGTCTCCAATGGCAAACTGACTCCACCATTCCCAGGCCACCTTTCCGGGTTTCACCCAGGAAAAATCATCTGCGGGGGCGGGGACAAGCCGGGAGACAAGGTCGTTCTGGGCCAGAGAACGGTCCTCCCGTGCGATACAAATCACCCTCCAAGGGAACGTACGGGCCTTGCCGTCACATGCGGCGATATAGTCCTGCCGGTCCGTGACAATCATCTGAAGGTTGCGCTTCCCACCTTGCTTCAAGCTGGCCGGATAGGGTGCAAAATCGGCAACAAAACCCGTACCGAAGGGCTCAAGGAACAACCCCGGATAGGCCACCACATCCGATTCTGCGATAACCATCTTTATACCGTCATTCTCCACCAGAACCGGCGTTACTGCAAGCGGTTTTTTTGCCAGCGCGGACATATCTACCGGCTTGTCGTACGGACCGGGCTTAACGTCCAGCAGGGGCTTTCCCGTATTCCAAACGGGGAGTTGCAGGGATGCGTACAGATTCTGAAAGTCATCCTGATACGGGTCCACATTCTTATGGGTATAGGAGAGCGTTGTGTGAACGGCCGCGCCAAAGTGGAAGGTTGTATTTTCTGCCATGACCTTATAGGGCTTCCTTTTGGACGCGGTCCACCGGAAGGCTACGCCATCGTCAAAGGCGCGTGCCTCCAGGGCATAGCCGTCATAGTGAAACAGCAGGGTGCCGTTCCCTTTTTCTATTTTCCGGGGTTTGCCGGCGCCAAAGACCGTTCCGTCGGAAAGCGTAAGGGAAAGGGGCGACGAATGCACAATCGTTTTCCCGTCGCAAAGGACACGATACCGGGCCGATGCCGTTCCGGGAAGCAATTCCAGGGCTATACTTCCATCGGGAGAAGACACCTGTTCCCAAGGCTGAGAATGGGATGCAAAGGCAACTTGAGCCACCAGCGGGTAATGGTCCGACGGGTAATGCAGGGACTCATCGGCCGTGGGGAACTGTCCCCTGTCAATCCTGAAAGACTGCGCCTGGAAGCCATCCAGCATAATGTGGTCCGGATACCATTTGGTTGATGCTGTTTCGTCCTTGGTATTCTGGGTACCCCATTCCTGGTCCTCCAGATCAAGGCGGTTTTCCCGGGCAAAACGGGTGTACACATCTTCCCAGCGACTGTCGGCAATATAGTGCCAATCTTTTGCATTATGGGCGATATTCAAGTCTCCCACCAGGATGGAAGGGACGTCCTCCGGGACCAGGGCCTCGCCCAGGCGACGGGTTTCTTCCAGGTTGAGCACATTGCCGCGGTTCCGGGGCCACTGGTCGTTCTTGTATTTGGTGGGCACCACCGTATGGGTGTCCAGAAAATAGAATTCCTTGCCGGAAGCCTTGTGGACAAAGCGCGCCCACACCAGCGGCTTGCAGGTGTGCGTGGGCTCGCCGGAGCGGGTTTTGGGGCGGTCCGGATGCCCGCCGGTCCAGAAAATGCCGGTGGCCAGCGTGTCAAACACTTCCCGCTTATAGGCAATGGCCACGTCGTAGGAAATGCCTTTTACGGTGTTGGGATACAGGATCCACTCGTAGCCCGGATGGCGCTCCTCCACCAGGCGGCGGATGTCCAGGTCTCCTTTGTTGCCCCAGATACTGTCACAGACCTCCTGGATGCCAATAACATCACAGTCAAGGTCCGCAATCATGTCGGCCACCGCCGTTGCACTGTTGCACCAATAGCGCTGAGGGTCGGCAATTACGCCGGCCTTTCCCTTCTCCACAAAGGATTTCCGGGAACCGGAGGTGCAAATGTTGTAAGTCCCCACCTTGAAGGTCTGAGCCGGGGCCAGCAGGGGAACAAGGAGGAACAGAAGCAGAAGTTTTCTCATAGTACAGTAATTGTTCCGCTGTTTACGCAGCCTGTTTCCGTATGCGTGGCGGTGGAATACAGGCCGGTAATCGCGTTAGTGTTAAGGGTTCCGTGCGAGGGAACATCGATGGTAAGGGCCCCGCTGAAAGTGCATCCTGAAAGGCCGATGTCACTGCCGTCGCCATAGCTTTGCGCATTGCCAAGGATGCCACCTGCCCGGATGGCTCCAGAGGAGGATGCCCTTACGGTCATGGTCCCCGCCGATGAGCAGTCGGCGATGGATGCGGTTTTCACGGAGCCGGCAATGCCGCCAAGGTTCATGGCACCTGAAAGGGTGGAACCGCTCTCAAAGCTGATTTCTCCCCTGAAGGTGCAGCCGGAAAGAGCGCTGGTGCTGATTGGCTCGAACTTCCCCACAATGCCGCCCACCTCTGCCGACGTCAGCGTTCCGTCAAGGGATAAGCTGCCCTCGTTCCGGCAGTTCAGGATGTGGACCAGGTCTTTGCTGGCATATACCCGGCCCACAATACCGCCGGCTTGTACGGCAGCCGTTCCATCTCCGGTAACGGTAATGGCCGCCTCGTTCACACAATGCTCCACGGTGCCCCGGACAGCGTAACCGCAAATAGCGCCCACCCGGAGTTCCTTCCCCCACTGCGTATAAGAGATGGAGCCTTTGGCTACGCAATTGCTCACCAGGGCGCCGGTGTACATGCGGTTGGTGATTATTCCGGCCCAGTAAACGGCCTCGTCGCCCGCAATGTCGTCCTTGGATGAAATCTTGATGTCCGCATCGACCGTCAGGTTGCGGATGCAGCCCTGGAGTGTGTCGGCAAAGGCTTTTGAAAGGCCGGAGAGGGTGTACCCTCCCCCATCGAAGTCCCCGGTGAAGACCTTCAGCGGCGTCCAGGTGTTGTCTGCCGCAATATCGGCCGTCATGCGGGCCTGCAGGTACTTCTCGCCTGAGGCAACCTTTTCAGCGAAGGCCTTCAGCTGAGCATAATCGGCAATCACGGTAAGCGGATGGGCATTGGCCTTGAACGTAGTGGGCTGGAACTCATACACGGTGCCGGCCGTCAGGGTTTTGCCCACAAAGGAGACCAGGTTCATCCGGTCGCCGGTGGTGGTATAAATGTCCACACTGAGCCCCTTTTCCAAATATGCCGGCTGCAGCGCTACGCAGAACGTCTTTGCCGAAGCAATGCTTACACCGCCTCCCGGGATAGTGAGTTGCACCGTCACACTGCTGCTCAGGGGCGTTCCGTCAAGGGCACTCACACTGATTCCGGCTACGTTTACGCTGCCGCTGAGGGGAAGGGACAAGACGCAGGCCTGGTGCTTCAAAGTGAACGCGGTCTCATAGCTGGTCACTTGCATAGGCGCGGAGAATGCGCAGATATTCCCATTCGTATATTGCTGGGCGGAAGGGACTTCTGTCCCGTACTGCACATGGTACGGGGTTTTGATAGGTGCAGAAAAATGGAAAACCGCCGTGGTTGAACCCGCCTCCAAGGCTGTCAGTGGCCTGGATTGCACGCCATTGACCGTGATATAGTCCCCTACGCTCCACAGCACGGGATATACACCTGCCGCCTTGAAGCCCAGGACGGTTTTGGTTAGCGTTTCCGGCATGGATACTTCCAGCATAAAATCTTCCATAGCAGGCTGCTCCTGCTTTGCACAGGAAAGGAAGGCCAGCAACAAAGAAATCCCTATGATGAATGCGTTTCTCATACCCTTAGAAATTTAAGACAACCTTGAGTGGAAGATGGTCGGACGGCCAGTGGAGTTCGTCGTTAGCTGTAGGAAGCTTTTCACGCCCGACTATGTAGAAAGAAGGGGTAAAGCCGTAGAAGAGCACATGGTCCGGCCGCCAGGTGGAAAGGCCCCCTTCCTCGTTCTTGTTGGCCGGCATGGTTCCCTTCACGCGCTGGTCCGTATAAGAAAGCGTACCCCATTCGTTCAGGGTGTCATATACGTCCTTCCATTGTCCGGAAACCAGGACGGCGTAATTTCCGGCGATGTCCCCATAATCGACGTTCATGTCACCGGTAATCACGGAAGGAAGGCTCCCGGCATACGTGGGCGCAAACCACTCTATCAGTTCTGTGGCATTGCGCCGCTGTGGCATGGGCGGGTCGGACGATTTTCCGGCATTGGGAAGGTCCAGGTGGGTGGTGATGAACACAAACTGCTTCCCGCTGGCATTATGGGTGAACTTGGCCCAAGTAGCCGGACGGTTGGTGCCGATGCCGTCCCAGTTGGTACCGGTCTCCGGATGCGCTGTTTTGGTTCCGTTCAGCCAGGCCCTGCCTTTGGCATTAAGCGTAAGGACGGAACTCTTGTAAAGGATGGCGTCCGTATTACCCAGTCCCTTGGCCGTGGTATTTTTGGTCAAATTGTCATACGTGGTATTGTTGGCATTGTAAATCACCCAGGAGTAAGACGGCAAAAGCGAATTCAAAGTATGCACATTCCCGTCATAATCTTCATTGCCGGAGGTGAGGGTAGTCTGATATACCATATTGGTTACCTCCTGCAAACCAATCACGTCGCAGTCCAGCAGATTGATCATATCCGCCACGGCCGTGTAGCTATTGGCCCAGGAGCGCTGCTCCGGTACGCTGGCGTCACCGTCCATTACGGACTTTCTGGCGATGGGAGCCCAGATATTGTAGGAGCCCACGGTAATGGCGACTGCCGCCGAAGCATCTTCCGCCCCCATTCCTGCGGCTCCGGCCGTCTCTTCCAAATCCATCTCTTCTCCGCTCATAGGATCGGTCTCGTTAAAGATGATTTCCTTCCCAGCCTGGAAGGTGATGGACGGAAAGTTGCATACCTTGGCCTCCAACGTGGCACCGCTGGTGAAGAAGGACAGTGTCATAGTGCTACCATTCTTGGCGTGCAACACAGCCCGCAGGCCTTTCTGATAACTCCCGGCCGGCACGGTGAACACCACCGCCTTCGGCGTCTCGCTCAGCGCAAGGCCGCTACCAAAAGAATAGGCCATCTGGGCCGATGCCCCCGCCTGCGGAACCAGGTTCAGGTCAAATTCGCCACTGATTTTTTCCCCGGCGGGAGTCCCCACTTCCATGGCAGACAACACTACGCTGCCTTTGATGGAAAAGCGAACGGCCGCCGCACAGGTATGCAGAGAAACCAGTTCTTCCAAATCATCCGTCTGGCCAATCAGCGGTGCTGCGCCCGGGCAGAAAGAGCCTTCCACGTAGTGCTGGGAGGCCGGGAAAACAACGCGTCCGCTGGTTGCATTTCCCGGATACACCACATTATATACACCAGCGGCGGCCGGTTTCTCGTCAAAGGTGAATGTGGCCGAAGACGTCCCGGCATCGCCCGCAGTGAGTGGCTGGGAAAGGGCACCGTTTATAGCAATCACATCGCCTTCGCTCCAGTAGATGGGATATTTGGATTCGCTTTTTTCGCCCATCACCGTTTTTACGGCAGTCTGCTCTACGCCCGCCTGCAAGCGGAAAGGCTGCTTTGCCTGCTCCTTGTTGCAGGAAAGGAGCAGGAGGGGCAGCGAAAGAATAAGGATATTGAATACACTGGTTCTCATAATACAAAACTTATCGCGGTTTCACTCATCTCTTCCAGCGAGACCAGGCACCCGTCGGCCCAATCCCTGGAAGTGAAAGCGGTTTCCGGTAACAGATAAAGTTTTCCCTTTTCCAACGTGCGTCCAAGTGCAAAACGCCATTCGCGGGTAATAGTGCCTTCCGCATTCTGCGCCTGCAGGGAAAGCCCCTGGGAGAAGGTTCCCGGCGCAAAGAAAAGGCAGAAGGTTTGCGGGGTATCGGAAAGCACAACAGGCGTGTCCAGCGCCATCGGAAGGGTGGACTGCGCCGATACTTCCGCGAGTGATCCGTCAACAAAAGACGGCGTAAAGGTGCCTGCAATGGGCTGGCCTCCAGGGGCACGCAGGGTCAGCGAGGCCAAGGACAGGTCGCCGGTGAGGCTGAGCCGCACACCACAGCACAGATGATGCAGGACAAAAACCTGGTCCAAGCTGGTTCCGCTTGCATACAACGAGAGCGCTTTCCCGTCTATGGTGACTTTTTCGTCGGCCGCGCCCGGATATAGCAGGTGATAGGGTGAGGCCCCTGCAAAATCAGCAAAGGAAAAAGCCGCGTGGCTCTTTCCGGCCAGACCGGCCGACATGGGATTGCTCAGCGTGCCATTCAGGCTCACCTGGTCTCCCTCCTCCCATACCAAGGGGAAGACGCCCGCTTCCTCCGCTCCCAGGGCTACCTTGGTGGCAGGACACGGCAATGCCAGCTTTACCTGTACGCCGGCCTCCCCGCTCTTGTCTTTGGAACAAGAGGCGGTGAGTAGCAGCACCATGATAGGGAATAGCTTAAACTTCATATAATCAATAGGTTAACTCCACCACAACCGGAAAATGCAGGGAGGGATAATGCAATGTTCCGTCGGTCGTAGGATACTTTTTCCGCAGGACTTTGTAGTCCTTGATGCTTAATCCGTCCACCAGGATGTGATCCGGGCGGCCGCCCTGCAGTTTGCTTTCATCGGGGCTGTTGCACGTATCCCTCACTTGCTCGGCCTCCTCGCTCAGCGCCCCTTCATCATGGAGGCGGTCATGGACGTCCAGCCAGACGGAGCTGGTCAGGGCTTTGTAGCCGTCGTGTGAGGGGGCGTTGTGTGCATTCACGGCAATGACGGAGGGCATGCCCTTGGGGACGATGTCGCGTTGCAGATAATCCACGATGTTCTGGCAATTGGCGATGTTGATCTCGTGATATACCACCCGCTCGCCTTTGTCGTACTGGGTGGGCCCGGAAGGGGAGGCGCTCACAAAAATCAGTTCTTTTCCAGCCAGGCGGTCGTACAGCCTGACCCACATCATGCTCGATGTCTCACTGCCATACCGGTATTGCTTGGCACGGCCCGGTTTGTCGTAAATGCCGCTCAGCCAGTTGATGCCCCAGTCCCGCAGTTCGAAACGGGAGGCGCGCCAGACAACGGCCGTACCGTTGGCCATTTGTCCTTCCAGCGGGAAATTCGGGTTTTTGTTGCTCAGTACCAGCCATTCATAGTCGCCGCCGCGCGCCTTGATGAGGTCGATGAGCGGTGTCACGCCTTCCCGCCGGCCGGCGATGGAGTCGCAGACGTCCTGCAGGCCCAGGATGTCACAGTCCGCCTCCACGATGGCATCGGCCACGGCAACGGCGCTGTTCCGCCACATGCGCTGCGGGGACATCTTGCCTTTTTCCGCCTGCGTCCGCCGGTTGAACGAGTTGGAGACGTCATAGGTTCCCACCCGGACGGGTGTTTTGGGCGCCGCCAGGGTGCACAGGGCCCACAGCAGGGCTATGATGCTTACAACGGTCTTTTTCATAATTCAAAGTCGGCCCAGATGGGATAATGGTCAGAGATATAGGGGATGTGCAGGTACTTGCGGGTCACCACCTGGAACTGCGTGCATTTCCGGGGGCCTTTGTACCAGATGTAGTCGATGATGCCGGTCCAGCTTTTCCCATAGCCGTTGAAGGTGTAGCGGGAATCGGTAGAGACAGCCGTATCCTGGGCGCTTTTCATCTCCTTGGAAATCCTTTCAAGGGCAGGGTTGTCGGACAGGGCGTTCAAGTCGCCCACCAGCACACAGGGGAGTTTCCGGGGGTTTATGACTTGCAACGTGTCCAGGATGAGGGCCAGGCCCTTCTCCCGGGCTTCCTGCCCCCGGTGGTCCAGGTGGGTGGTGACAAAGAAAAATTCCTTGCCGGTATCCTTCGCCTTCATCCTGGCCCACACCGCCGTACGCTTGTAACGGGCGTCCCAGCCCATGGACGGGACAGAAGGCGTTTCGCTGAGCCAGAAGGCGCCCCAATCCAGCAGGCTTACGCTGGCGTCGTTGTAGTAAATGCTCGGACACTCACCGGTATCCCCTCCTTCACGGAACATACCCACATGCTTGTACTGAGGGGCACACCCGTCCAAATAGGCAATCTGCTCCCGCGTAATTTCTTGTGTCCCGAACACATCCGGCTTCACATCCTCCAGCATGGCGGGGATGGCCCGTTTCCGCTGGTCCCAGCCGTTCTCGTAGTCCGCGTTGTTGTTCCAATAGCGGATGTTGAATGACATGGTGCGGATGGCCTTTTTGCCTTTGGCCGGGGCATCCAGGCCGCTGGGAGAATAGTCCCGGAACTCCACGAGGCACGACACGGGCAGGTGATCCGACGGATAATGGAGCGAGCCGTCTACCGTAGGGAATTTGTCCCGGTATATCACATAGTCCAGCGGACGAAAACCATTGAACATAATGTGGTCCGGCCACCATTTGGAATACCCGCTTTCGTCCTTGGTATCCTGGGTTCCCCAGGTCTTGGCATCGGCACTCAAGCGATTGGCATGAAGGAAATACAGTTTGGCATCCATGAAGGGAGCCTGCGCCAGCGAGCCCCAGTGCTTGGCTTTGTCGTCCACATTCATATCGCCCACCAGGATGGCCGGCATGTCCGGCGGCAGGTTTGCCTCGCACCACTTGCGGAGTTGCTGGGCGTTGTACTTGTTGCCCTCGTGGCTATACTTGCCGTCCGGCTGCTTCTGGGAGACCAACAGGTGCGTGCTTAGAAAGTAGAATTCCCTTCCGGAGGCCCTGTGCCGCATGTGCGCCCATACGGTGGGACGCATGGAGCCCTTGGGGGCATCCTCGGCCATTTGAGGTGCATCAAAAACGCCTGCCATCCAGAAAATACCGCTCGCCAGGCACTCGAATACCTCCGGTTTATAGCCAATGGCATCGTCATAGGAAATGTGCCCGTGCGTGGTGTTGGGATACAGGATCCATTCGTAGCGAAGGCCCTTGGCAGCTACGTCGGCCCGGATGTTCTGCGGTCCGTTCCAAATGCTGTCGCAGATTTCCTGCAAGCCCACGATGTCACAGTCCATATGCACAACCATATCGCCCACGGCCGTGTAGCTGTTGCACCACAGACGTTGCGGGCTTACGGAGTCGTTGCCACGAACGCTCTTGAGGCGGGAGTCGGACGTGCAGACGTTGTACGTTCCCACCTTGAAGCGCGGCATGGGTTCCGCAGCAAGCAGCAGCGGAAGCAACAAGCCCAGGTATGTCAGAAACCGTTTCATCACTCTCCTTGATAAGCACCTGGCCACCAGCTATTTCCGCGGTCGTTGCCAGCCGCATCCTTTCCAAAAACGCCCTTGGCGACCAACCAGTTGTAGAACACTTCTCCGCCAAGCGGGTAGGCTTTGAGCACGCTTTCCACCTGAGCCGATGTAGGCATCTGGTAGGCAGGAATTTTCGCGGCAGGGCCGTCCCAGTGCAGCAGGCCATCGGCAGAAAGTTCGTCGGATGAGACGATGTCCGCTGTGCGGATACCCTTTACGTCCGTGCTGCCGCCCTCATCTGTAAGTTCAATCTTGGGGGCAACACTGTATACGTTGTAACCGGCCGTTGTGGCATGCTTGGTAGTCGTTCCTGCATAGTTGGCGCCAGCGCCCATGGAATAGCCGGCATTGGCAAGCATAAGGTTACCCATAATCACATTGTTGATGTTCTGGGAGAAGGCCAGTACGCCATTGTTACAACCGGCGCCAACCGTGCTCTCATCTACCTGCATCACAAAGGTACAGTTAACCACCAGCGCCGGCACATTCACGCGTACAAGGCCGCGGTTCAGGCTGTTCGCCTGCGGATACAGCGGATGAGCCAGGGTGTTGTTGAACAACAGCAGCGCCGCACCGGCAGAACTGAAGATATCGGGACCGTTGGTATTGGTTCCATTCCCGCAGAAGTGGCTGTTTGCTATATAAAGGATATTGCCGGCCTTTTTCTGCAGGATGGCGCCGCCATTGCCCACATAAGCTGTTCCAGTGTGGCTGGTATTGCCCGTGAAGACGCAGTCCAGAACCCTGACTACACCGGTTGTGTAAACAGCCAGCGCGCCGCCACCGGTGATGTTTGCCCGATTGTCCGTGAAAATGCAACCTTCAAAATCGGCCTCTGCGGTTCCGCCCACATTCACGGCGCCGCCGGTTTTGTCGGCCGATGTGGAAGTGGATTCGTTCTTGTCGAAGGTGCAGTTGCGGAAGACGTGCTTGCCCTTGGTGAGGTTGACGGCGCCGCCGGCGCCGTTATGGGAACCGCCGGTGAAGGTCACGCCTTCCATATCCAGGTTTACGTTGTCCGAGTCCACCGTAAGGATGCAGCCCTCGGCACCGGAAAGGGAGGTAGTGAAGACGGTTCCCTCCTCTGCTACGATTTTCAGCGTGATGGACTGCTCAAAGTCCAGGGAGAGCCCCTTTTCCTCAATGGCCAGGTCATAGGTTCCGGCGCTCACATGCACGGTATGGCCATCCAGTTTGGAGGCCGAAGCCGGGTTGGAAAGCAGGCTGCGCAGGGCCTCCGGCTCGGTGATGTAGATGTCGCCTTCAATAACCAGATTGTCCTCCAGCGATGCGCTCACCAGCAGGATTTGGCCGGCCTGAATGGTGGCCGGTGTCTGGGAAGAAGCCGTTCCAAACCACTTCTCGTCACTCCCTAACTGGAAGTTGAGACCGGCGAGCTGCAGGCCTGGAAGGACAGACAGGTAGTAAGTGCCGGCACCCTTCACTGCCACATCTACGGAAGCGTTGCCGGGAGTCGTTTCATACGCCAGCTCGGGACCGGCGGCCACGCTGCCACCCACAGGCTTCCCGTCCGTTGCCGTAAACCGCACTTTGGTCACCGTGGGGTCTGTAACGGAAAAGCGAATCATGCCCACGGCGCTCTTGAACCGCCCAAAATTGAGGGCTTCCCGCGTTGTGTGGGCTACAATGACGGCGCTGTCCTCAAAGAGTCCGCTCTGTGCAGTGGGAATATCCAGCACAAGCTTTCCGTCGGCGCCCACCTGCGCCTCAATGCCGGCGGGATAAACGGCATAATATTCCTTCACTTCGTCCACTACTGCGCTGAAGCAGGCTTTCCCACCTTTCAGTTCGGCCTCGCAGGTGGCCTCTCCGCCGTTCCAAAGGATTTTCACCTGGTCTCCCTCATTCCAGGAGACGCTCCAGTCCGTGCCCAACGTGGTTTTGGTTACCACGACATCGGCCGTAAAGGTGAGGGTCTGACGCGGCGTGTCCACGGCCTCCTCCGGTTTTACGGAGTCGGGCATTTCCTTGGCAGTACAGGCAGCCAGTAATACGGCTGCAAACAGAATCATATGCTTTTTCATACGCATTACCAGTTATAGTCAATGGGTTCCATACCGTCGATGTCACTACCGCCGTCAAATGCAGTTGCCGGGGGATCTACGGTGTTGTAGCGGATACCAATGTAGTTCCATGCCGTAGGGAAAGAACCTGAATTGGGATAGGTGAACGATGGCTCCAGGTATGCGGTCTGGCTGCCGGTTTGCAAGGCAGCATCCGGAATAATCCGTATCCATACCTTTTCCCGGCCCAACAGCTTGGACGCCGGAAGCGGAATGTTCACAGGCTTGAAGCCAGCAGTTTGCCAAAGTTGCGTCATCGGCGTCGTCTGGCAGAATTCGGGCAGCGAATACTTGGCTACCGGCGTCCACTCCGTCCCATCCAGGGAATACTCCACCCACCAGTAACGCGGGCCTTCCAGATAAAGGGGAACGCCGCCGACACTTTGGGTAGAGGAGTAGAAGTAATTCATGGAAGAGATTTGCATGCTCATCCGAGTGCTGGAGATGCCTGCCGTGGAGAACACCAGTGTAGTATATTGAGGCGCACCGTCACGGACTGTCAGGTTGGTGGCCCAGGCGCTCCCCTCCTCCGAGGGGATATCCCCGTAAGGGTGTTCACCGTCAATGGGGCCCATGTAGGTATAGTCCTTCGCCAGGATGATGGGAAGTTTCCCTGCCCGGCCGTCAGTAATATAAGAACCCGAGTTGGGATACACAAAGCTGTAGTCAAAATAGGCGCTCCGATCACCGTCGGTTGCATAGTAATGCTCCAGGTTCTTGGCCGCCACCGAGCTCCACTCGCACAGGATGGCAGAGAAGGAGTCCTCCTCCATAGTCTGGGCCAGTTGGAAGTCCTCCCGGGTAGTATGCCGCAGTTGGTACCGGCCAATATTTCCCCAGGTCTCGGCATCCAGACTGGCATTGTCCTGATAGCTGAATCTGGTGTACAATTCGTGTACCACCACGCCGCTCACCTTGCCGCTGCCTTGCGGGAGGACGGAACCGTCGCGCCGATAAGGGCAGGTGGTATTGGTATACAGGTACATGCTGCCGCCACAGATGTCGTGCAACAGGATGCCGAACTTGGCTACCTTGTCCGCCCCGGTCTCACGGGTAAACTGCTCGCTCACCGGCGTGAGGGGGCCTTTACGGACCGGCAGTTCGCAGTCCTTTATTGTCACGTAGGTGAAAATGTCGTCATCGTCAATGGCGCCTATATACTTCTCTTTCACTGGGATGCCTTCACGGCCCAGCGATTCGCATGCCAGGGCCATGTTACCCTTTACGCCGGTAAGCGTATAGAATACGGGATCCGTCTCCGGATTCACCACCCTGGATTTGTACAGCACGGCACCCCGGACACACCATTTTACCCGGTCGCCCTGGGCAAAGACGTTGTCGTCGGCCGTTCTGGTCACCATGCACAGCCCCTTGGAGCCGTCCGGTGCCTCCAAATAGAGCGTCCGCCTGCATACGGTATAGTCGATGGATGTAACGGACAACTGCGTATTGTCGCCGCTATTGCCGTTTTCCTTGTCACTCACCACGATGCCTTCAATGACCACGTCGTTCTCAATCTCCGTTCCTTCCTCCGTCGCCAGGGCAAAGAATTCCTGCAGGGAGAGGGTTTCGCCGGCCGAATCGGCATTGGAAAGCTGACTCACCTGGAAGGGAATGAGCAAGGAATTGCCAAAGGCATCCGTATAGCTGACCGTAATGCTGCCATGACGGGTATGGGAAAGTGGATTAGCCTTGTAGTTGAACCGGAGTTTACCTCCTTCCACCTTGACATCCTCTATCCAGCTTTCGCTGCCCTCGTTGTCCCAGGTAAGCACCAGGTCGGCGGCCGGCAAATTGGTTTGCAACGCCACCTCGCATGTTCCGGCGGCGGAGCCATTGACGGCAATGACCGGGGAAGCCGTTGCCAGTTCCGGCTCAACCGCTCCCTTCTGGCGCAGCGTCACGGTGTCCCGGTGATTGTCAATAGCAATCACCACCTGCGCGGCGCGTGGCAGCGAGGTATTGGCCGAATAGCGGGCCAGAAAGCCCTCACGGCCGGCCGGAGCCGTCTGGGGAAGCGTAATCCAGGATGCCTCCGTGGTTATGCTAAACTCCCGGGTGGCTATAACCGGGATGGCCTGTTGGCCGGCCTGCGCCTCCAAGGTATACAGCTTCTGGGGGAATCCCAGGCCGCTGCCCTCATGGATGATGCGCTCGTTTATGTCTTTACTGCAGGAGAGCGCCAACAAGGCGGCCGCTCCCAGCACAATGGTTTGACGTAACATTCGCATACCTACTTGACTTTTATGCATCTAACATTTCCACCCCAACGCCGCTGGGGATAATTGGTATCTATCCGTCGGTTGTTCACATTGCTTTGATACCACAGACGGTAAGAACCGCGATAATCTCCCATTTCGTAAGGCGTGGAAGACCAAATCCAACCGTCGCTCATGTTAGCCAGCTCGCTGGCTGTAGAAGTACTTCTGCGGTAAGCGCCGCCGGGGACAAAGAGCATGTCTTTCCCGTTGTCATCCTGGATGGTAATGCCCACCCTGGATACATACTCGGCCGCCTTCAGGCGCTCCGGGATTACACTCAGAGCGTCATTGGACGGGACCATCCAGCCATAAGGGCAAGGATTGGCGTTTGAGGTTGCCGAGGCCCACAGCGCGTCGTCCTGGACATCCCGCCAATCCTGTTTGCCGCTGGCGCCGCTGCCCCAATAGTACGTGTTGGGCGTGGCATCCGCCGCCTCCTGGCTTACGCCGTCCTGTGCTGTTACAAACACAATGTTGTCCGGATAAACCGTGGAGCGCATACCATTCCCGCTGGCGGCTGTTGCCTTTGCCGGCGGGAACGGGTCCTTGCGTCCCCACTGGTAATGCATACCGATAGAAGCGTTTGAGTAGTCGCGGGCATCGGCCTTGACAGCCCCAATATTGCGGTCCATAAAGGTCCAGGTGCCAATCACACGTTCCTCCACGGGCGTTGCCGGCGCCCAGATATGATAGCTCCAACGGATAACGCCGTCGGCGTTCATAACTGCCACGTGCGCGCTGCCCGGGTTGGCCGCACTCTTGCGGAAGTACAGTTTAGAAGAGGCCGAATCGATGGCCAGGTAATCCACCACGCCGGGAGCCGTCTGCCACAGAATGGAGCACAGGCTGATGTCGCTGGCGGGCAAAGTGCCGTCCGGACGGCGGATTTCCACGCTATACAGGGCTTCCTCCATGCCGTCTACTACAAAGCAATTGGCCCATTTGCTTCCCTGGGTGAGGTCTGTGGCCTGGGCAGGAAGACTGAAGCTGAGTTCCTCCAGTGAGACAATGCCACCGGCTGTCCCAGCCGCCTGGGCAACGCCGCTTACACTCCCGCTCCAAGTGCTAGTGACTGCACTGACAAGGAGGCTTCCCAGGTCACCTGCAGGGACAGCTACATAGAGCTGTGCCGGCAGAGCGATGCCTTCGGCGGGGAGATTCACGGTTATTTTCGGGCTTCCGGCGCTACCGGGAACATAGGCGGGACGGTCTTGCCCCATGTCTATGGTTCCGTCGCCGGCCAGCGGGGAACCGGCCAGCAGGCTAAGCTGCAGCAGCGTTCCCTCTCCTTGCAGGTTGAGGCGTAGCAAAGCGCAGGCGCCGCCTAGTTGCAGGGTTTCGCCCACTTTCTTGCCGGCAACAAGGGCCAGCTGTCCGGCAAGGGACGGCGTGGACACATAAGGCTGATTTTCCGGCAGTTGGACATACACCTTTCCGCCGCTCCAACGGCTTACGTAGTCCTCCGGATACACGCCGCCGAGCACGCCGCTCCGGACGGCATCGGCATTGAACAGGAGCGTAGCGGAGGCGCCGTCAAAGGTACTGACTTCGGCCGGGAAAGTGTTGCTGCCGTCGCTGTCCAGCAGGAGCAGGCGGTCGCCGTCTGCCCAAATGGGCTGCGTACCGTCATCCAGCGGCAGGATGCTTGCCGGAATCTCGGCAGGCTCGGCCACCGACTGACTCACGGTAAAGAACGCTTGCACGGGGGTATCCCAACGGGCCAGCGGGAAGCTGAGGTAAACGATGGCGCTACGTACCTCTCCGGAGGTGTTTTCGTCCACCTGGAAGGTAACGCGTGACGCGCTCACTTGAATGTCGTGAATCCAAGGCTGCACGGCTTCCTGGTCGTATTCCACCGATGTTTCCACCCGAGAAAGGGTTTCCTCGTCCAGGTCGGTTCCGGCAGCGATGCGGCCGGTTGAGGCGCCACGAAGCATTTCAATACCCTCTTTTACCAGGCTGTAATTGCCTATTTCACTGTTACCGCTTTTCTGGGAAATATACATTTCCTTCACGGAATCTCCACTTCGAACGGTGAGGACAACGCCACGGGACACGCTGCGGTTCAGGTCTGCGGACACCATGATTTGGCTGTTCCCATGCCCGGAACTACGGGAAAGGGAGACCCAGGGAACGTCTTTTTCCAGGGTGGCGGTCCAGTCACCCTGGCAATAAACCAGCACGTAGTAACTGTTGCCGGAAGCGTCGAAACGCATTTCCGTCCGGTTTAGGGCCAGGGGCAAAATGAGTTCGTATCGCTGCGAGCACGCGGCAGCCATACCTATCAGCGCCAAGGCTATCAATAAGAGTTGAATCCGTTTCATATTACATTCCGTAGGCGTTATATTCGTTGTTGTCAAGGGCATAGCCCGAGTTCACCACCTGTTCGATGGGAATAGGAAGATAGCGGTGGCAGCGCTGCAGGTGCGTAGGAATGGCGCGCGCCTCCATTTCCACCTGCCAATATTCACGCACGCTGTCGTACCAGATGTTCCAGCGAACCAGGTCAAACTTGCGCTGGAACTCACCAAACAGTTCACGGGCGCGCTCGTCACGCACTTCCTGCGTGGTCTTGGCCCAGTTGCCCGCCACGTAATCCGGCAATCCGGCACGAGAACGTACCATGTTCAGGTATTTTTCCGTATTCTCTTTGTCCTCCTTGGCACAGTAGGCCTCGGCAAGCAGGAGCAGGGCATCGGCATAACGAAACACCGGATAATTGTTGGAGTCATAGGTGGTCTTCATGTAAGGGCACCAGAATTTGGGGCCCATCCACGGCTTGGCCAGTCCATTGGAGAAGGCGGTTCCTTCAAAGCGACGGCCCTGGTTCACATCCACACGCCGGTCCTGGCCGTTGTCCGGCTGCAGGGCGCCGTAGAAATAGGTGCTGGGGCGGTTGCAGGTCCCAACCTTGGCCTCCGTTCCCAACCAGGGGATGCTCACTCCGTCAAAGAGCTGGGTGGTGCTGTTGTAGGAGGGCATGCAGTTCTGGGCCAGGGTACCGGCGTAGGAAAGCGTACCTTCCGTGTAAGCGTGCCGAATCTCGAAAATGCGCTCCGGCGTGTCCTTCACGCTAAAGTAAAGGTCGTTGAGCGAATATTGGGAGAGGTCTCCGTAAACCGGCACCAGGCGCTCCAGGGCGTCGATAGCGGTCTGGAACCAGTCCGTGCCGGAAGTGACATCGGCATAGGCATTCCAAAGGGCCAGCTTGCCGATGAGCATCATGCCCATAGCCCAGCCGGCGCGGCCTTTTTCTTCGTTGTCATTGGCCCGCACCTGCGTAAGGGCGCCGGTATAGACGTCGCCGTTGTAGCTGTAGCAGTCCTGCAGCTCCTTGATTAGGGCTGCGCGGGTTGCTACGGCATCCATACGGCCCAGGTGGGCGATGCGGTCCATAGTGGGCTGGTCCACCACATCGTCGGTATAGTAAGGCACATCGCCGAACAGGCCGGTGAGCAGGTAATACCAGAAGGCCCGCATGGTCTTGGCTTCGGCCAAGAGGTCCTTCTGCACGTTCTCGCCAATGGAGCTGGACTTCTCAATACCGGCAATGGCGGCATTGCTGTACATAATGGCTTTGTAGGCCGTGCTCCACACGGTCTTGGAAATATTGCACTGGGACGGGTTGATATCCAGGATGGCGTTTACGTCCGAGATGGAAGGCACATAACAGATGTCGGTGGTTCCTTCCAAATGCGTGAACAGCGTGGAAGAATAAACGGTCCTGAGGCCCACATAGCAGGAATTCACAGCCGTGCGGCACTGCGCTTCGCTCTTGAAGTAGTTCTCGCGGTCCACAAAGGAAGAGGGTTTTTCCTCAAGGAACTTGGAGCAACTGGCAAGGCTAAGGGCCAGGATGCTTGCAAACAATAATACTGTCTTTTTCATACGCCCTTAGAATTTGATTTGAACCATGCCGATAATCTTGCGCGGACGCGGGTATGCGCCAATATCGGCCCTTCTGATAGTAGATTCCTGATCCTCCACCTTGGACGATACATCCGGATCGAAGCCGTTGTACCGGGTCCAGACAAAGAGGTTCTCGGCGCTGATGCCCACCGTGATGCTGCGCATCCACTTCACCTTCTTGTCCAGGTCGAACTTGTAGGAAAGTTTCACGCTCTTCAGGCGCAGGTACGAAGCGTCGTGCACCATAAAATCACTGGGGAGCATACTGGAGCCGCTGGCACCGGCCGCCGGGAAGTTGGACTCCGGATTGCGGTAAGGATGCCAACTGTTGAGCATATAGCGGTACTGGTTGGAGCAGTAGGTACCCGCCATAAAGAATTCAGAATAGTTGTAAATGCTTCCGCCTATGGAATAGGCCAGGAAAATGCCCAGGTCGAAACCGTAGATGTGGAAGTTGTTCTGCAGACCACCGTAGACAATAGGGTCTGCATTCCCCAAATAGGTGAGGTCCTGGTTGTCCAGGATGCCATCGTGGTTCTGGTCCACGTACTTGGGACGGCCGCACTTGTAGGGCTTGGCGTAGTAATCTACATACTGGTGCGTGATGTCATTGTCGGCAATTTCCTCCTGATTGTGCCATACACCGCCGTACTGGAAGCCCCACAGCGAGTTCAAGGGATAGCCGGCGCGATAGCCGTAAATCATGTATCCCTTCTGGTCTTTCATGGCCACCACCTCGCTCTCGCCACCAATGTCCTCTACCATCTGACGGTTGTGGGAGATGTTGAACGAAGTGGTCCAGGAGAAGTTTTTCCTGACGATGTTCCGGGTTTCCAGACTCAGTTCCACGCCCTTGTTGGAGGTGCGGCCCAAGTTCTGGGTGAAGTTGCTGTAGCCGGTCTGTTGGGCCTTCTGCACGCTCAGGAGCAGATCCCGGGTGTTGGCAATATAGCCTTCCGCAGTAAACTTGATGCGGCCCTTGAGCACGGACATATCCAAAGCCAGGTTATACAGGTCTGTCTTTTCCCAGGTGAGGTTGGGGCTGTCCAGGCGGGAAGGATAGTAGTAAGTGGACTGGCCGTCGCCCAGCAGATAACCGGCCGTGGAAGAACTCAGCTGCTGCAGGGACTTATACGGGGCGATGGCGTCGTTACCGGTACGGCCGGCACTGAACCGCAGGGAGAGGTCCTGGAAAATGCGGGTACGCTTGAGCCAGGGCTCGTTGGCCAGGTTCCACTTCAGGGCCATGGACGGGAAGAAGCCCCACTTGTTGTTGGCGGCGAAGTTGGATGAGGCATCGGCACGGCCGGTAAAGGTAACGTAGTAACGCTGCTTGTAATTGTAGTTCACACGCGCCAGGAAAGAGAGCTTGCGCACCTCCTGGTTGTCAGAAGTGAGCGTGTAGTTGTCTTTATCGGCAATGGCGCTGAGATCGTTCCACTTGAGTTCGTCCACCAGCATCCCCTTTCCGGTGATGTTCTGCTGGTTTATGCGCTTATAATATAATGACATGCCTGCCATAGCGTCCAGGTGATGCACGCGGGCGATGTCGGTCTTGTAGGTAACCGTGTTGTCGGTATTGAGCTGCACCAAATCATTGTCGGCACGGTCCACCTGGCCGCCGGTTCCAGAAAGCCGGCGTACGGGAAGGGTTCCGGGCAAGTACTTGTACAGGTGGGTGTCGTACTTGTAGTAGGTGTTCCGGCTCTGGATGGTCAGACCTTTGATGGGCGTCAGTGTAAGAGCGAGCGTCTGGGTGTTGGAGAAGCTCTTGCGCTGGTTCACGGACTCCTTGATGGTGATGTAAGGGTTGTTGAAGGGACTTCCCTGCCCGTAATTGTACAGGTCGTTCACCTCGGAATCGATGCCCAGCACCGGAGAGATGTAAACGGCCCCGGACCACACGGCCGTACCGCCAATGGATGTTTTGTTGTTGTTGTTGAGACGATAAAGGATATTGGCGCTATAGTCCACCTTGAGCCACTTGTTGAAACGATGGCCCAGATTCAGGCGGCCAATCACACGCTTGGCACCGGAGTCCAGGATAATACCCTGGTCGTCAGCATAGGAAATGGATGCGAAATAGTTGGTTTTATTGTTGTTGCCACTAACTGAAAGCGCGTATTCCTGGAACGGAGCCGTGCGAGTGATGGCCTCGAGCCAATCCGTGCCGGCACCCAGCGCCTCCGGATCCGCGTACTTCTGCGTATAGCTGGGCGTCACGGGATACACATCGCCATGGGCACTCTTGGAGAAGTCGATGCGGTCGTTGTTATAGGTGGCAAACTCTGCTGCGTTCATATAGTCCAGGCCACGGGCTAATTGGGAAAAGCCCGCCTTTGCCGTAAAAGTCACCGTAGGTTTTGAAGCCGTGGGCGACCCTTGTTTGGTAGTCACGATGATAACGCCGTTCGCACCCTGTGAACCATAAATGGCCGTGGACGAAGCATCCTTGAGCACGGAGATGGACTCAATGTCGGAGGAGTTGAGGTCGCTCAGGTCCTGTACGGCGTTCATCACGCCGTCCACCACGATGAGCGGCTCATTACCAGCAGTGATGGAACGAGAGCCACGGATGCGGATGGAGGTGCCTTCCGTAGGGTCTCCGGAGACGCTCATGATGTCCGCTCCTGCCACACGGCCCTGCAGGGCCTGGTCCACGGAAATGGTGGCTGTATTTTCCACATCCTGCATCTTGACCACGGCCACGGAACCGGTAAGGTCCGCCTTCTTGGCCTCGCCAAAGCCAATCACAACCACCTCGTCCAGGTACTCGGTGTCTTCCTCCAGGACAAAGTCAAAACTGCGGCGGGTGCCCACCTTCATTTTGACACTCTTGTATCCCAGGGATTCCGCTACCAGGAGAGAGCCCTCCCCAGGCACTTTGAGGGAGAATTTTCCGGTGGCGTCGGTTACGGCTCCGTTTGCGGTGCCCTCTACGGATACCGTTGCTCCCGGCAGCGGCGCTCCGCTTTGGTCCCGCACCGTTCCCGTCACCGGAATTGAACCGTTTTGGGCCAGCGCCGGCGTGACGCACAGCGCGAAGGCCACGGCCAACGGTAAAAACAATCTGTTTAACATGAAAGACATAGGTTATAGCTTTTGTGTTGTTGTCTATCACAAATTTCGAAAGAAAAAATCCCTTTTCCCATACGCGCATACGCGATTATAAGTGGATGGAAGAAAAAATATAAGTCGAAATCCGCGTTACAGAGTACTATAACGCGGACTTCACTCAAAAATGTCCAGTAATAATCAAAGAACTTTTATAACATTATCGCGAATAAATAAAACGCACGAAAACAGGTTTTTCTACGCGAAGCGCCTGTTCTGTCAAAGACAAAGAGCCATCCAACGGGTCACGGAAGAACAACTGAACCCTATCGTTATCACGACAGGCCACTAGCAGTGCATCCCCTTCCGGGCTTATACAGAAATGACGCGGGTGTGAACCTGTTCGGAAATAACCGGTACGTTCCAGTGCGCCTCCTTCGAGCACTTTAAATGAGGCGATACCGTCGTTTTTCAGACGGGAACTTGCATACAGGTATTTCCCGTCCGGACTTAACAAAAGATGTCCGCCACCGCCGGGCTGTGCTTCATTTACAACACAACGCTGGATAAGCTTCATGGAAGGCCAGTCCAGTACAAGGACCTCGTCAGAAAGCTCCGTGCTCACATACAACACGCCGTTGCCAAAAGCACAATGCCTTGGACCGCAGCCGGCAGGCATGGGGAAAACCTCCATCCCATCCCTTGAGAGCCGACCCTCTGACACACGGAAGCGATATAGACGGTCGGAACCAAGGTCGGCAACCACCAGGCAGGCGCCATCCGGAGAAACCCATGAGGAGTGGATGTGGGGCCCTTGCTGCCGGAGTGGGTGCGGACCTCTCCCCTGAAAATGAATCACCTCCGGCTCACTGCTCGGAAGTCCGTCCGTGTCCAGCGGATAGAGAGAGAGCGTTCCGCTGGTGTAATCGGCAACGACAGCCTCATTGGAGAGCAAGGTGATATGGCAGGAATGCTCCCCGGGCGTGGGATATTCGCCTATGGCATTCCCCGCGGTATCCATGACCACAAGGGCACTGCCACCGGCAAGGCTTCTCAGCGCATAGAGTTTCCCAAAACCGGGTTCTACCCAGGTGTGGCCCCAGGCGGGATCCCACGTCCCCACAATCAGGTTCATTAAAAATACCCTCCTTTGTCCTTGATTTCCTGAATGGTCTCTCCCTTGTGAACCCAGGAGAAGATTTTCTTCTCGTTTTCCTTGATTTCCTCTGCCCGGAGCAGCACATCGTATGCCATCTCACGCGGAACCACCAACACGCCGTCTATGTCCCCCAGGACCACATCGCCCGGTTTAATGGTAACCTTGCCAATGACGATGGGAATCTGGTAATGCGTTATGAGACACCGGCCCAGCGAGCCATTGGAAATGCGGTATTCATAGAAAATGGGGAAATCGGCCTCCAGAATCTGGTGCGTGTCACGAATGCCGCCGTCGATGCAGGCCGCTTTCACTTTTTTACCCTTGGCGGTAGCAGTCATAACGCCGCCCCATAGGGTTGCCTCCTGGTCACGGGAGGTATCCCATACCACAAAATGGTCTTCGCCCAGGGTATCCAGCATTTGGGTGCGAAATTCCATTTCTCCGGTAATCTTGGCATTGGGAGCGCTTTTAACGGTGAAGGCGAACCCTGCCACGGTGCGGTATTCCCTCAGGGGATGAATACGGTTGGGGAGCGCCTGGTTCAGCAGGCAAAACTCGCGCAAAACATCGTTAACAGCGCCAAGGTATAGCTGCTCGTAGCGCTGCAGCAATTCCTTGTCGGGAATGGGAAAGGGCTCGGAGGATATGCCTTCCCTGGACGCGATAAGCTTTTCCAGCTTCATCATGCCCACTTCTTTCTTGTACTGTTCTACACTCATGGCTATTTTCCTTTGGTAAATGGGATGGACATGCCGCCGTCGATAGGGATATCGGCACCGGTGATATATCGGCCCTCCTCCGACACCAGCAGGAGGACGGTGGGCGCGATGTCTTCGCTCTGGCCCACAAACCCCACGGGGATGGAGTTCTCTATCATTTTCCTGTAGTCCGGATCGGCTAGGACTTGCTCGTTCCGAACCGTCTCCACCGCCCCGGGAGCAATGTTGTTGATGGTGATTCCGTCGCCGGCCAATTGCCCGCAAAGTGTCATGCAAAGGTTGTTTTGGGCGGCTTTGGTGGCAGCATACACCGCCATGGCGGTATTGGGGCGGCTCTGCTGGACGCTGCCTACGGTGACAATCCGCCCCCATTTTTTCTCCCGCATGCCCGGAACGCACGCCTGGATGAGCTGGAGAGAGGCGCGGAAGTTAGTATGCATCTGCTGGTCAAATTCTTCCGGGGTAATCTTCTCCCAGTCGTTGCGAATCTGGACAGAGGCATTCAGCACCAGAATGTCAACAGTAAGAGAATTCTCTTTCATGAACTTTTCAAAATCCTCGCGGACACTGGGAAGCGAGATATTGTATTTCCAACACAAATACGCTCCGCCCACAGCTTTTATCTCTTCCATGGTAATTGCAGCCTTGGCGTCGTTGGAGTTCCAGTTAATAATGACTTTTGCTCCCTGCTTTGCCAACAAAACGGCCGTTGCACGACCTATCCCCTGACCACTCCCGGTCACAAGGGCGGTTTTTCCTTTGAGATTAAACATGTTTAGCTCCATATTCTGTCATTTGAGAATTCTTTGTTCCACACATCCGTGCTCTCCCACAAGCCGGGAATTTCAGGGTTGATGTGCTCTTTGATCAAGTCCTCATTGAGGCTTTCGATGCCAAGTCCCGGGGTATCGGGAACCGCAATGAAGCCATCCTTGACAAGGGGCTTGGGCAACCCATTTACAAGATCCGGCCACCAGGGGACATCCACGGAATGGAGTTCCATGGCAAGAACGTTGTGCATGGCCGCAGCCGTATGGATGGCCGCCATGGCCGCTATGGGACTTTCTGCCATGTGAATGGCAACGGCGATGCCGTTTTCGTCGGCCATATCAGCAATTTTCTTCAATTCCAGGGCGCCGCCACAAGTGAGGATGTCCGGATGGATGACGCTCACGGCATGTCCTTTCACCAGGGGCTCAAAGCCTTCCTTGAGATAGATATCTTCACCGGTACAAACCGGAACAGTCGTAGCTTCTTTCAGGCGCTTGTACTGGTCTGTGTACATCCAGGGAATCATGTCCTCCATCCAGGCAATGTTGTACTTTTCTATTCTTCTGGCAAAACGGATGCAGTCTTCCACGCAGACATGCCCAAAATGGTCGATGGCAAGCGGAACCTCATAGCCAATCTCCTCACGGACGTCACGGACATACTTTTCCAGAATCTCGAGGCCATGCTCGGTAAGATGGATGCCGGTAAAAGGGTGGGCCGTCGTAACAATGTCGTAGCTCTTCTGCCGCTTCACCATATCGGGCGTGACGCTGCCCCCTTGCACATTCAGGATATGCGGCGCGTACTTTTTCATATCGTCAATGAACCCGAGCGGAGCATTAATGGCACCCGGCTCGTCCATCAGCAGGCCTATCCCGAGGTCCATTTTGAGGAAAGTGTAACCCATTTCCATACGTTTCTTGAGAGCTCGGCCCATAGCGTGGCCGTCGTTGTCTTTTCCGTCGGCGTCCGTGTCACAATACACACGCACCTTGTCGCGGTATTTGCCGCCCAGAAGTTGCCATACCGGGACGCCCCAGGCTTTTCCGGCCAGGTCCCATAGGGCAATCTCCACACCCGACACACCACCTCCCTGCCTGGATGGTCCGCCAAACTGCTTGATTTTGTGGAAAATCCGGTCCACGTTGCAGGGATTTTCCCCCAACAGCCTGCTTTTAAGCATGAGTGCATAAGTTTTACTGGAAGCGTCCCGCACTTCCCCATACCCGACCAGGCCATCCTGGTTGGTATAAATTTTAAGGAGGGTGCAACGTTTAGGGGCGCCGTCAATGTCGGCAAATCGCATGTCGGTTATGCGTAATTCTGATGGATTCATAGGATATCTTTTTTTGCTGTTTTAAATCGTGCCACACAGATACAGAAGGCGCCGGCGAGCGCAAAGAGGGTCAGCGAGGCAAAGGCGGTCCGGATGGAGAAAGTGTCGCTGAGGAGCCCCATGACAAGCGGGCCCAGCGCGCCGATGATACAGCCGCCGCAACCGAAAATACCCGTTGCCATAGCCCTGTACTTGGGGTTGATGACTTCCAGCAGGGCGGCATACAGGTTGGAATCATAGACGCCGGTTGCAAAGCCGAAGAGGAGAAGGCCGCCAATCATGAGTACAAGGTTGGAGGTTCCGGCAATGAGCAGAATAAACGGGATGCACAGGAGCAGGCCGGCCAGTTCCACCTCAAAACGGACGTAAGGGCGCTTGGGCTTGAGTTTATCCGAGACGCGGCCGCTGAGTGTTACGCCGGCGAAGGCTCCCACGTAAAACCAGAAAACGGCATGAAAGACGGCTGTGGCGGCGGGCATATCCGGGAAAGAGCGCATCATATAGACCGGCGTCCAGATTTTGACACCGTAAGTGGCAAAGAAATAGCAGCCCAGGGCAGCCATCATCCAAAGGGATGTGGGCTTGGAAAAGAACGCCTGGAGCGCTCCCTTGACCGACACCTCTGCGCGGCTTCCGACATTGGGGGTATCTTTCAGGAAAATCGACATGATAACGGTCCAGACCAGCGAAAGTGCGCCAAAGACCCAAAAGGCCGTTCTCCAGCCCTCCGCTCCCCAAGCCGACATCTGGCTGGCCGCGATGGAGCAGACCACAATTCCTGAATAAATGGCCCCTTGATAGACAGAAAAAGCGGTTCCACGCGTATCGGTATGGAATTCTCCTATTAATGAGGAATTGCAAGGAGGCAAAAGAGACTGTCCTATCCCATTCAGGATGCCATAAGAAATCAGCAGCATGGGAAGTCCGGTTGTAAAGCCCGTAAGAAGAATGCCCGTGCCGAACAGTACGCTGCCGACAACGATAATCCATTTGCGGCGGAAAAAGTCCGCGGCAAGGCCGGCAAATGGAATCACGATACCGAAAGCGAGGGTGAAGACGGTCCCGGCAAGGCCCATGGAGGCATCCGAAACAGCGTCTCCGAAACAAGCTTTAATGTCCGGCAGAACAGCAGCATAAATTTGGCGGGTTCCCTGGGCAAGGAAATAAGCCGCCGAAATCAGGAGCAGCATGAGCCATTTGTAGTCTATTTTCTTCATCGCAGAGGCTTATGTGGTCTATGCAAAGATGGCAATAAAACAGGCTCATTTGCAGGGACGCACGCGTACACGCACGAAATTATAGGTCGGATTGCAGATCCATTATATAGGAAAATCCGCGTCACGACTACGTGCAACGCGGATTTTCCGTCTAATGCCCTATCCGGGCACTAAGGGTTTTTATAGGTTTTTAACGGCCTAATAATGTAGGACATCCTTGGTTGGAAATAGGTGAAAGAGAGACACGCACGAAAAAGGCGAGGCGGCGCCGGACCGCTTCTTCGGAGCTGTCCGGCAGGGCGGGAGCGGCATACTGGACCTTCTCCCACCAGACAGTCCGGAGCCGGCATGAGCGATATCTGCCTGTAGCGGAGTATCTGAGGAAAAGGCCGAACTACAGTTTCTCGGCGTCCACCGAGGAGATGCTGACGGTGGCGGCATCGGCGTTGGCTCCTTGATGGACCTTGACATTGCGGTAGATGTACGAGCCGTATTTTTCTTGCGTCGTGCCGTCGAGAAGGTCCCATTTGATGGAGTAGGTACCTTCGGCAAGGGCCATTCGGGCATCATCCCCCTTGCTGTAGGAGTAGGAGAGCGTGGCCACCGGCGTGCCGCTTTCCTCGCCGGAGCGATAGAAGGAGACATGGGCCATCTCATAGTTGGACGCATTGCGGAGCCGGATGAATCCCCAGGGCGTGCGGTCCGGTGACTTCAGGTTCCAACTGATTTCCGGCAGGTCGATGTCGTAATCCTTCTTGTTGCCGTCAAATTCGGCCGACCCGCGCCAATGGTACCAGGAGGCATAGTTGATGGTGATCTTGGTTTTGAGGCGGAAAGCATCGAGGCTGCCGTCCCGGACCGTGCTGCCGGGGACGTGCCAGGTCCACATGGCATGGGAGGAGAACTCTGTGCGGACAGGCGCCGGGAAATCCTCATTGTTGATCTTGTCCCAGTTGTCGTAATCGTCCGTCAGTTTCACATTGTTCGTCGAATAACTGTACTTGACGGTGGGGGTGGAGGAATCCAGCGAATAGTCGATGGTTTCGAGCGTGTAGTTGGTGGAACTGGTCCAGGTGCCGCCGACCGAGAGGCTGGCGCTGCCCACGCCACCGGCCTGCTTTCCGCCGTATCCGCCGCTCAAGGTTCCGGTCACCGAGACGCTCTTGCCGTTGGAATACTCCTTGGAGCTGTTCTTGTTCTCCGGTATGGGCCGGTCATAGTACTCCAGACCGCTGATGGGCGTATTGTTGCTGTTCACCAGGCTGGTCGACATCACCATCTTGTTGAACCAGAATCCATAGACTCGGTTGCGGCAGCCGCCGTGGCTGCCGACGAAGGGTCCCCACATGCTGGCGTTGTGCGGTGTGACTGTGGACACCACCGCATAGTAATCACCGGCCTTGTCGCCATTGGAGGACTGGAGGTAGCAGGGGTAGATCCGAAATTCCACGTCCAGACTGCCGCTCTTGGACAGGACGTCCGGGTCGCACAATGTCCCCTTGTCGATGGTCTTGCTGAGGGAATAGGGAAAGTTGTGGGTCAGGCGCTGCCCGAGGTTCTCGATGCTGGCCTTCATGTTCTCATAGGATTCCGCCTTGGTCAGGGTCTGCTCCAGCAGGGCGTTCTCCAGCCATTCCACAAACACATGCATGCGGGTCTGGTAGTAATTCTTGTTGAAATCAGGTTCGTTGTCATAGTCGGAAAGGACCACACCGCTTTCCGGGGCCGAAGACTGGTTGCGTTTCACCAGTTCTTTCCACTGGGCCTCGGTCATGCTGGGCGTCACGTCTTCGGGCTCTTCGACTTCAGGCTCTGCCCAGAGCGTATATGTAACGCCCTGCCCCCAGTTGCTGTGGCAATGGAACAGCGGGGTATAAGCGCTCGCCTCCTCAAAGGTGGCAACGACCGGGGAGAGACCTGCCGGGGCGCCATCCACGCTGCCCGGGAACACGACAAAGGCGCCCCTGTCGGCGGCATCGGCCAAGGCGGCTGCGTTCGCCGTCAGCTCACCGGCGCCGACGAACAGGACCTTGGCATCCTCCAGGGTGCTGCGGCGCGGGAAAAAATCGTTGATGACGGTCTGCAGGTCGGCAGGATAGGCGGAAAGGTCGCCGATATAGGCCGGCAGATGGAATTGGTTCCATTTCGCCGCCGTATTCAGCACGATGCGGGGACCTTCGGGAACGCTTTCGAGTGTGGTTTCCTGCTTCTTGGAACAGGACAGGATGGCCAGCATGGCGGCCAGGGGAAGGAGAAGGGTATCAAGTCGTTTCATATACTTCGTATCTACTAAATAACCAAGACAAAGTTAAAAATATTTTTCGTTTTTAGCTACTTGCGAAACTTAAATTAGAGTCTTTAAGTAATCGGAGATACTCTTCGTAGTTTTCTTCCCGTTGTTGGTCACTGACAATCAGATTTGGTCCCTGTCAAGATGAAACCAGTCACAGAGATTCTCAACGGCGTCCCTTAATTCCAACCACATTTTACGGTTAGCCGTTATTTTCTTGCCGGCAAAAACATCATCTATCATCTTGTTGAACTCTTCCCAGTTTTTGTCAATGATGTCATCATACTGCAAAAAACGCGCCCCATGTTCCGTATAAAAAGTCAAGCGGCACCGGAGATTCCGATGCCGCCTGGCTGTTGTCATTTTGAGCAATGTGAATAATCTTTCCTACTTGGTCGGAGCTGTGGTCTTCACGTATGCACCCATGATGGTTCCCGTACGGTCATTCCCCTTCTGGTCCTTGGCAAGGAGATCCTTGTCGGTGAGGGTGATGTTGGTAAAGGTCAACTTCTGAATATCATCGACCGTCATACCTTGACTGTAGTGTGACGCATAAGTGGAGTTATCACTAAGGGGATAAACGCCATTGCTGTAGGTGCCCAGACAATTCTTTCCAAGGTCTGTTACAGTTGCGGCGGGTGTTGTGGTACCTCCGGCAGCGAAACGATTGGAACCGAAAATAGAATAATACTGAGCTCTTTTCTGATTATCCTTGGAAGCCGTAAACTCTGCAGAAGCACAAATGGTATTGTAGAACCAGCCATTATTGAAGTTGCGATCAAAATCATAGGTATTATCAGCCAAAGTGCAACTTACCAGGTAAAAACGAGGAGCACCATTATTAGTACATAACGCGGTCCCGTCAGTGTTCGTAATCGTGGAGTTTGCAATAAGCGAATAGGAATAGTTGGAAGTCATCGACACAGTACCGCCATTATTACCTGTCTTTGTTGAAGGAACATTATCTTTGAAAAGGGTGTTCAGCACAACAAGTTTAGAGATATTTCCATCGGCGCCTTCTGTACGGAGCGCTGCGCCGTTTGTTGCTGTATTTCCCGTAAAAGTGCAGCCCTTTATATAACAGTCTGCACCTGCGACAGTGTGAATACCACCACCGTTATCAGCATGGTTGCCACTGATAAGAGTCGAATCTATTGCTACAGTCCCTGAACAATATAGGGCTCCGCCTCGATTTCCACAGGAATTATTCCGTAATATTGATGACTTCACTGTTATCGTACCACCATTCCAAATACCGGCTCCTTGATGCTCCTCTCCACTTGTCAACGCACACTTCTCAATGACAGAATTATTCTGAATCGTACAACTTGCATCGACCGCATTATACACCCCACCGCCAAGTAATGTTGTCATAATTGTAGATTTCCCCTTACCCGTTATCGTGCTGTTATCCACAGTAAGGGTACCATCGTTGTAAATCGCACCGCCATTGGCCGTAGCATCGCAGGCGGTAAAGCTGCTACCGTTATTCACAGTAAGGGTACCACCGTTGTAAATCGCACCGCCATTGGCCGTAGCATCGCAGGCGGTAAAGCTGCTACCGTTATCGATGGTCCCTATACCAATCGTATGCAGGGCACCACCGTTAGCCGCGACAAGGTCTGAGAAGGTACAATTGGAAACAGTATATTCATAAGCACCAGATGTTGCGGCAATAGCTCCGCCTTTATTGGCAGCATTTACATCCACACCGTTACCGAAGAAGGAAGAGTTGCTGACGGCAAGCGTGGGGGTAGCAGCCCCACTATTTGTTTTCTGGAAATGTATAGAACCGCCATTCTGAGTAGCCACATTGTTGGAGAATGTGCAGCCAGCAGTCGCACCTATCGTTGCAGCGCCATCTGTATGGATTGCTCCCCCAAGTTTAGCCTTACAGTTTGAAAAGGTTGCGTCATCGGCAATAAGCGTACCGTGATTGAAAATAGCACCGCCACTGCCAGCCGTGGTGCAACCGTCGAAGGTACAACTGTTTTGCAAGGTTACTTTCGCATTTCTAATAATTGCGATAGCTCCGCCATTATTTGCTGTGCTTGTGCTACCATCACCAGAAAAAGAAGTGTGGTCAAAAACAATAGGACTTGCATTGGCGTACACATAAACTGAGCCGCCTTGATTATTATTGGCAATGTTGTTTAAGAAAGAACAGTTAGTAAACAGAATCTCGCTCTCGGCAGAGGTGTTTCTGATGGCGAAGGCGCCACCGCGAGCGGCGGTATTGTCAGAGAATGTACATCCTGTAAAGTATATTTTTGCGGCCATGGAGGAATTGATATTAACCGCAGCACCACCATGGTAATCGGTCGTGCCGTTAGAACCCGTAAGACCAGAGAAGGTGCAATCCATGAATCTTACGATATTACCTGAAGCCGGAGCCGGATCGGTTACGTAAGGAATACTGAAGGCAATACCGTCGATATTGGTTTCAGTTGCTTCGGGATTAGCTGTGAAAGTGATGTTCTCAAAGGTAAAGTCGCCCACTTTGTGTGCACCGCTAATTGTAAAGATATGGTCTGTAATGGCCGTCTGGTTGCAGATGAACTTGGTGGGGTTAAGGGCTGTACCTTCACCCTTCACGTGCACTTTGAGATTGCTGAGGTTGTAGTGAGGGTCAAATACCTCACCGCCATTCAGTGCCTGGAGGTTATAAGTTCCGGGAAGCACGTGGATTGTTGCGTTGACAAGTCGCCAGCCAGCGGTGGTGTTATTGGTGGAATAAGACGGATTGAGCAGGTCCATCAGGCGATCGGGGCCCGCAGGATTAGAATAGACATTACCCACGCCCTTTCCGTCCTCGGAAATATACCAGTCTGTTACAATTCTATCATCAAGCGTGCCCAGGTCATAAACCTTCTTACGCTCACGATTGAAATCGCTCTTGGAGATGCCGCCGGCAATAAGGTCAGTTTCTTCGGAATCCCGCTGCTCAATCTTAAAGCCAATACCGTTAGTTACTTCTGCACCTGGCAGCATGGCTAGATAGTAGGTGGTATTAGCGGATACCCCCGCATAACCTGAAGGATTTCCTTTTTGGAGAGAAAGGATTGCATCGGATCCATTTGTTGTCACTACATCAAAAGGCTCCCCGAAGGTTGTGGAAACGGTACCGGTGAGCTTGGTTTGGTTATTTGCCATGATGGCAATGGTATTGTAGGTGTATGTGTTCCCAGTTGTAAGTTTTACAATGCTGGTCATGTTCTTGAAATTCAGCGTGGCGTCCTCCTTGGCAGTCTTCGCGGCCATAATGTTGGCTTCGCTGAATGTTCCCTTCTGATATCGGGGAACGGTAATTGTTATTTTCCCCTCGTTTTTCGTATAGGTATAAGCCGCGGTGTTAGGGTATACGGCGTAATAGTAGGTTGTATCGGGGACATCGACGGTAACTTTTCCGTCAATCACCTCTGCATCTACATAGTCCTTACCTTTAACGTTTCCTTCCCCGACAATAATTCGAATCTGGTCACCCGTGCTCCAGGCATGGGTGGTGCCGTCCCATGAGGTCTTGGTGTCTTCACCGTCTGCAGCGGGGGCGTCCCCTTCCTGGGAAACGCCAAAGGTGAGGCGGATCATGCCTTCGGGAACGGGCGTTTCATCGGAAGAACCTTCGCTAGTGGGATTCTCCTTGGCGGTTTCCTCCTTTTGATTCTGTTCCTGCTGCGAAGGGTCTACGGCCTCTTTGGAACAGGAAAGCGTAGCAAAGCTCATTACAGCCACGCCCATTAAAATAAGGTAAAACTTTTTCATATTGAACATTTTTAAATTTTCCAATCGTAATCTTCTTCCTCTACATCATCCACGGATGTCCTGAACTGCTGCGAGACGCAGATGACTTGCTGAGGATCCATGATAACAACTCCGGTAAACGGAGGCAGATAGGTTTCTTTATCGGTTTTTTTCATAGCGTAAAGATTAAAGTATCCAGGTGTAAGAACTGTCGAACATTTCCTCCATATCCACATCCATGGTCGTCGATTCGCAGATGATGCGCTCGGGAGAAAGCTCAACAGCATAGCTCTGCGGACTCAGATAGTCCTTTTTTTGTTTAGCAAACATGGTTATTGCGTATTTTAAATCGTTTTTTAGATATGCTCGCGGTTGAGACAAATTTCGGAAAGAAATATGGCATTGTCCACCCCTAAGAAACAAAATATAAGTTCCCAACAATACCTTTCAGACAGCGAAAAAACCGAACCAAAGCGCAGGAAACGCACTTTCCTTCCTCCCTCACCGCATCAAAAATCCAGATACTTTTATAAGTTTTTACATACGTCGTCCCTGCTGTTTTTTTGCATTACTGCCCAATAATTCGTACCTTCGAAAAGACTTTTATACCCAGTAATGATGAAATACAGCGGCCTTGCCATATTCTCGCTCTGCGTCTTGTTTATAAAATGTACCCCCCCCTCTCAGTTAAAAAAAACTTTTCGGGAACTGGACCAAGTCATAGAGGAACAGGACGTCTACCAGGAAGCGTTTGAGTTAAGGAACGACTCCCTGAGAATGCATCTTGCATCGGGAAGTTGGGAGAGTGCACAATCCCTTTATGAGGAATACCTGCATTTCAGCGCAGACTCCGCCGGCCGCTACATCGCACTCATGGAAAAAAGGACTATCGATCAGAAACAAGTATTGAAGACGGCCATTTCCAAATGCTACTTGCTGGGGACGGCCCATTATGAGGAAAGTGCTCTCAAGCTATTCCAGTCACTTGATGCTCAAGAGGTTCATGCAGCCGGACTTTCCCTGGAATACTTGGCAACCGGAGTCAAAATTTTCACCAACCTGTCTCGTTTTACGCATCCTCTCCTGATGGACAAAGACTACACGGACAGTTTACGTGCCTACCGGAACGCCTATATTGCGCGGGACACCCTGTCTTACGAGGGCCGAAAACTGCTGGCCCAAACCTTGCGCGACAACGGAAACATAGCACGTGCACTGACCATTTTCGAAGATTGCTACGCCCAGACATCCCAACAGGATTTTCACCAGCTCACTTCTATCGCCTACAATATTGCGTTGCTTTACGGAAGGCTGGGAGACAATGAGCGCAAAAAAATCTGGCTGGCAAAAAGTGCGATATACGACTTCAAGGCGCCAAACCGGGACTTCCTGTCACTCTATGAATTAGCCTTGACGCTGTATAAAGACAGAGACTATAAACGGGCCGGACGCTATATCAGCGAACACTTGGAAAACGCGTACGCCGGTGACTTCCAGGCGCAGGTTATCCGCTCCTCAGGGGCGCAGAACGTCATTGTCGAGGCGGCCCTACGGGCAGAGCGCCAAAAGCGAGCGGTGTTGGCTATCGCCATCGCAGTCCTGGGCATCTTTGCCTTCTTCATCCTCTGGTTACTCGTGATTCGGCACAACCAGGCCATCAAACTGAGCAAAGCAAACACGGCGCTGGAAGAAGTGAATGCAGCCCTTTCCAATGCCAATAAAATCAAGGACAATTACGTGTTCCGCTACATGGACCTGAGCGTGCAGTATTTGGATAAGATTGAACAGAATAGACATCATTTGCGGCAGATCGCCCGCAACCAGGGCACAGACGCTCTTCTAAAAGAACTGCGGAACGCGGCCAATTACGCAGACTACAAAGAGTTCTACCGCATCTTTGACCAAACCTTCCTGGGTATTTTCCCGGGATTTGTGGACGGAGTAAACGCCCTGCTTCGGAAAGAAGCCCGCTTCGACTGCCCCCCAGGGAGCGATCTCCCCACTGAAATTCGAATTTTGGCTTCCATCCGATTAGGCATAGAAGAAAGCCCCCATATTGCCTCTTTCCTTAAATGCTCGCTGTCCACCGTCTATACATATCGGGCCAAAATGCGCAACCAGGCGCTCTGTCCCAAGAACGAATTCGAGCAGCGCGTCCGCGAGTTGGAATAGGCCTTGTTCTGCCAAAATGGCAGGAAATCGGAATCGGAACGGAGATTGCCATAGTTCAGGCAAAAGGAGAAATGAACTATGGCAGAAAACAATAACAACAACAGCTTTTTGGAGCGCTTTGCTATCAACCTGAACGAGCGCGCGGCCCAAGGTAAACTGGACCCCGTGATTGGCAGGGACGATGAAATCCGCCGTGTTCTGCAAATTCTTTCCCGCAGAACCAAGAACAACCCTATCCTGGTGGGCGAACCGGGCGTGGGTAAGACGGCAATCTCTGAAGGTATTGCCCAGAATATCGTAAACGGGCAGGTACCCGAAAACCTGAAAACCAAGAAGGTATATTCCCTGGATATGGGTGCGCTCATCGCGGGCGCGAAATATCAAGGTGAATTCGAAGAGCGCTTGAAGGGCGTGGTGAAGGAAGTGGTAGACAGCGCCGGCGAGATCATCCTTTTCATCGACGAAATCCATACGCTGGTAGGCGCGGGCCGATCCAGCGGTGCGATGGACGCCTCCAATATCCTGAAGCCTGCGCTCGCGCGCGGTGAGTTAAGGACCATCGGCAGCACCACGCTGGACGAGTATCAGAAGTACTTCGAGGCCGATAAGGCCCTGGAGCGCCGGTTCCAGATGGTGATGGTGGACGAACCGTCCCCGGCCGAGTCCATCGCGATATTAAGAGGCCTGAAGGAACGCTACGAGAACCACCACAAGGTGCGCATCGAGGACGACGCCCTCATCGCCGCCGTGAATCTGAGCCACCGCTACATCACCAGCCGATTCCTGCCGGATAAGGCCATCGACCTGGTGGACGAGGCGGCTTCCAAGCTCCGGCTGGAGATGAACTCCGTGCCCGAGCCCATCGACGACCTCAACTCCGCCATCCGCCAGAAGGAGATCGAGCGGGAGGCCATCAAGCGCGAAGGGGCATCGGCCAAAAAAGACAAACTGGAGGCCGAACTCAAGGACCTGCAGGCGCAGCGGGAAGTGCTCATGAAGCGCTGGAACGAGGAAAAGGACATCCTGAGCGGTTTGCAGACCGCCCGACAGGAACTGGAAGACCTGGGCATCCAGGCCAAGCAGGCCGAGCGTTCCGGCGACTACGCCAAGGTGGCCGAGATCCGCTACGGCAAGATGGCCGCCACCCAGAAGCGCATCGACGAGCTCACGGCCAAGGCCGAATCCATCCAGGATCCCATTGTGACAGAGTCCGTTACCCCGGAAGACATTGCCGAGGTCGTGGCCAAGTGGACCGGCATCCCCGTGAAGCGGATGCTGGAAAGCGAGAAGGAAAAGCTCCTGCGCATGGAGGCCGAACTGCACAAGCGCGTGGTCGGTCAGGACGAAGCCATCAAGGCCGTGGCCGATGCCGTCCGCCGCAGCCGCGCGGGCCTGTCCAACGAGAAGCGCCCCATCGGCAGTTTCCTCTTCATGGGTACCACCGGCGTGGGTAAGACCGAACTGGCCAAAGCCCTGGCCGAGTTCCTCTTCAACGACGAGAACATGATGACGCGTATCGACATGAGCGAGTACCAGGAGCGGCACACCGTCTCCCGTCTGGTCGGTGCGCCTCCGGGATACGTGGGTTACGATGAAGGCGGCCAGCTCACCGAGGCCGTGCGCCGCAAGCCCTACTCCGTAGTACTGCTGGACGAGATTGAAAAAGCCCACCCGGATGTGTTCAACGTGCTTTTGCAGGTGCTGGACGACGGCCGTCTTACCGACAACAAGGGCCGCACCGTGGACTTCAAGAACACCATCCTCATCATGACCTCCAACGCCGGGGCCGACATCATCCAGAGCTATATGGAGAAGCTGCCCGAGGTGAACGGCATCGACATGCAGGCCGTCGCCACACGCCGGAGCCTCCTGGACGAGTGCCGCGGCAAAGTGCTGGACGTGCTCAAGATGACCGTCCGTCCCGAGTTCCTGAACCGTATTGACGAGATTATCATGTTCGATCCGCTTACCAAGGCCGATATCCGCGACATCCTGCACATCCAGGAAGAAGAACTGCGCAAGCGCCTGGAGCAGAGCGGCATCGAGGTCCAGTTCACCCCTGCCTTCGAGGACTACATGACCGAGCACGGCTACGATCCCGCCTACGGCGCCCGTCCCGTGAAGCGTCTGATGCAGCGCGAACTGGTGAATCTGCTGGCCCAGCGCATCCTGGACGGCACCATCCGCAAGGACTCCGCCGTAAAGGTCGATGTCTCCGGCGGCGAAGTCATCGTCGCTTCGGCGTAAGAAAAACGGCGGCCCGAACAGGGTCGCCGTTAATTTTTTTCAAACCAAGCCGAATTACTCTTCGGGGTTCTCCTGGGAGATGGGGAAGGCAGGCATTTCGTCGGTGTTGTCACCGGCCTGATTCAGAATCTCGGTGGAGATGGCCTCGTTGCTGCCGCGCACGGAACCGCCGCGGGCCACGAAGACGGTGATGATGGACATAACCAGGATGAAAGCGACCAGGTACCAGGTGGCTTTTTCCAGGATGGTGGCCGTCTGGCGCACGCCCAGGGTTTGGTTGGCCGATGTAAAGTTGGTGGCGAGGCCGCCGTCCTTACCGTTCTGCAGGAGGACGACTGCAATCAGGAGAATGGCTGCGATAATGATCAGAACAACCAGGATAGTGAATGCTGCGTTCATGTATAGTTACTTTTTTATTAGTCCAATTGGTCCAATTTCTCAATAAGGGATGCAAAGTAAGCACTTTTTTCCGGAATTTCCAAAATCAGGCGGGAGTAAATGCGTTTTGCCTCCTCATAACGGCCCTGTTCCACAAAGATTTGCGCCAGGGTTTCGGTAGCGAAGCGCTCGGCAATAGCCGTGTTGTCATCCTCCACCGCAGGGGCCTCGCCGGGGGTTCTTCCGGCAAAGCGGGAGAAGACGCCGTCGTTGCCGTCCCGCACTTTGTCGTACTGCGCCTGGGAGAAGTAGTCCCCGCCCACCACGCGCACAGAGTGCACTTCCGGGGCCGCCGGTGCCGGTGAGGGCTCCATGTAGGCCGCCAGCAGGGCCGATGCATCCTTGTCCGAGCAGTCTACCCGGCGGATGCCCCGCACCAGGTCCGAGAACTTGCCGCGGTCGGTCACGTACAGCGCCTGGGCCGCGAATTCCTCCTGGCTCCAGGCGTTCTCTCCCATGGCAAACATGCGGCGGCACAGTTCCAGCCGGGCCGCGGCGTACCAGGGGTACAGGTTCACCACCCCCGTAAGTTCGTCCAGGGTAAGGGCATGGATGTCGATATGACGGGAGGGATTTACCATTGGGCTACGGTTGCATTGAATATATCTTCTACCAGCTTGTCGATGATGGTCTCGCAAAGGCCTGCCTCCACGGCATCCAGCGACATCGTGGCGTCGAAGTCCTCGTAGGCGCTGAAACTCTTGGAGACGTCGTCCTCGGGGTATTTCTTGTTGGAGAATTCAATCTTGACGGTTACGGTGAGGCGGTTCTGGGAAGCCTGTTCGTCGGCCGTCACGGCAGTGGCGCTTACTTCATAACCGGTCACTTCGCACACCAGCTCCAGGTCACCGTCCACATCTACCTGCTCCAGGCGGGTCAGTTTGCGGAACTTCTCCTGCAGGGCCTCGGTAAGGTCGTTGGACAGGGACGGGTTCACGCGCAGGGCCTTGTACTCCACGTAGGGAATGGTGATGGTGTTCACGTCGGCCTGGATGGAAGTGCCTGTGAAAGAATAGATTCCACAGGAAACAGCCAGGGCGGCGAGGGCCAGTATGCTCACAAAGCGTTTCATTTCTTACGGTATTCGGGGGGCAGTTTGCGGTACAGGGTACGTTCGCTCATGCCCAGTTCCTCGGCGGCCTTCTTGCGGTTGCCGTGGTATTTTTCCAGCGCCTGCCGGATCAGGTCTTCCTCATTGCGGCGCACGCTCAGGCTGCTTTCCTCCGGGGCCGGGGCTGCGGGCGCAAAATCCTCCTGTTCCTGCCATTCGGCTTCGTCCTCTGCGGGAGCCGGTGCAGGGGAGGGCAGTTCGCGGCGGTCCAGGCGCGCCTTGAGGGCGTCTACCTCCTGTTTGAGGTCGAAGATGGCCTTGAAGATAGCCTGCCGTTCTTCGGAGTTGAAGGCGGGACCGGCCGATGCTCCGGGGCCTTCGTACACCACGGGGATGGGGTCTCCCTGCTCTTGCGGCATAAAGGGCTCCAGGTCCCGGGCGCCCAGTTCGATGCGCTGCAGCGTGGGTGTCACCTTCACCGAAACCTGCGCGGTGAGACTTTGCGTAAAGCCCTGCAGCTGACGGATGTTGCCGGGCCAGCGGTATTGCTCCAGCAGATGGATGGCGTCGGGCCGGAGCGAAATCTTGCACATCCCGTTCACCTCCGAGAAGTCGGACGTGAACTTGCGGAACAGCAGATAGATGTCTCCTTTTCGCTCCCGCAGCGGCGGGATGCGTATCTGGGCGGCCGACAGGCGGAAGTACAGGTCTTCGCGGAACTTGCCGCGCTTGACGGCCTCGTACAGGTGCACGTTGGTGGCGGCCACCACCCGCACGTCGGTGTGTTCCACCTTATTGGACCCCACCTTGCGGTATTCTCCGCTTTGCAGCACGCGCAGCAGCAGGGCCTGGGACTCCAGCGGGAGCTCGGCAATCTCGTCCAGGAACAGCGTACCGCCGTCGGCCTCTTCAAAGTAGCCTTTGCGGTTGTCCACGGCGCCTGTGAAGGAACCCCGCACGTGGCCAAAAAGCTCCGAATTCACCAGTTCCTTGGGCAGCGCGCCGCAGTTTACCACAAAAAAGTTTCCCTGCCGGCGGGGGCTGAACTGATGGATGATCCGGGCCACGTTTTCCTTACCCACACCGCTTTCTCCCTGAATGAGAACACTCAGGCCGGTGGGTGCGAACTTCACCGCCGTCTCCAGGGCGTCGTTCAGCACGGGGTCGTTTCCAATGATATCGTATTTATTCTTTAGTGCTTGTAAGTCCATGTCCGCGCAAATTTACGAAAAAATAGTTATATTTGTGCTTGCTATAATAATTAAAACACATCCAAATCATATGAAAAAAACACTTTATTTCCTGGCCGCAGCCCTCTTTACCGTAGCCTGCGCCTCCCCCGAAAAGATGGCCAAGATGGCCGAAAATGTCAAGGCAGAATGCAACCCCACCGTCCTTGAGGTTGTGAACGGCACCATCGACGCCGAAGTTTCTGTAACCTATCCCAAGGACTACTTCAACCCCAACGTCCTCCTGGAAGTCACTCCCGTCATCGTGTACGAAGGCGGTGAGGCTGCCATGAAGCCCTTCATGTATCAGGGCGAGAAAGTGAAGGATAACTACAAGGTTGTGGCTAAAGACGGCCAGACCGTGAAGGAAAAAGTTCACTTCGACTACGTAGAAGGCATGGAGAAGTGCTATCTGGAGCTGCGCGGCAAGGTGCTCGCCGGCAAAAAGACCGTCACCCTCCCCTCCAAGCGCGTGGCCGACGGTGCCAACACCACCTACATGCTGGTTAAGAAGGCTGGCAACCTGGCTTTCAAGAAGGACAACTACCAGGATGTCATCTCCTCCACCACCGAAGGTCAGATCAAGTATCTGGTGAACAGCGCCAACGTACGCAACTCCGAGCTCAAGGGCAAGTCCGTGAAGGACTTCCTGGCCGCCCTGGATGCCGCCGCCGCCGATGAACGCACCACCGTTACCAGCACCGAGATCGTAGCCTACGCTTCCCCCGAAGGCCCCGAGAACAAGAACAACAAGCTCTCCGACAACCGTTCCGCCAGCGCCAACAAGGCCTGGAAGCAGGTAACCAAGGGCCACGAGGCCGCCGATCCCACCGTACGCAGCGTAGGTGAGGACTGGGAAGGTTTCCAGCAGCTGGTAAACGAGAGCGACATCGAGGACAAGCACCTCATCCTCCGCGTCCTGTCCATGTACAGTGATCCCGCCGTGCGTGAGAACGAAATCCGCAACATGTCCCAGGTATTCACCGCCCTCAAGGGTGAAGTCCTGCCCGAACTCCGCCGCGCCCGTCTCATCGCCAACGTGGAATATAAGAACTACACCAACGACGAACTGGTGGCCCTGCTCAAGAACAACGAGTCTGTTCTGGACGAGGAAGCTCTCCTGCGCGTGGCCTCCGTCATCAAGGACGAAGCCCAGAAGGAGAACATCTACAAGAAGGCCATCGACAAGTTCGGCAGCGACCGCGCCCAGTACAACCTGGCCGTCCTGTACCTGAACCAGGGTAAGGATGCCAAGGCCGAAGCCGGCCTGGCCGAGGTTAAGAGCGGTGACGGCGACGTCATCAACGCCATGGGCGTCCTGGCTCTGCACAAGGAAGACTACAAGACCGCCGAGGAATGCTTCCGCAAGGCCGGTACCGAAGAAGCCAAGGCTAACCTGGGTACCGTTCTCATCCTCACCGGTCAGTACGAAGAGGCCGCCAGAGTTCTGGCCCAGCCTCTGGGCTGCTGCCACAACAGCGTCCTCGCCTATGTCCTCACCGACCAGCTTGACAAGGCCGCCAAGACCGCTCACTGCGGAGATCCCAAGGTATGGTACCTGAAGGCCATCATCGCCGCCCGTCAGGGTAAGGCCGACGAAGTCAAGAAGGATCTGGAGAAGGCCTTCAAGAACCCGGCCCTCAAGGAGCGCGCCGCCCGCGACATCGAGTTCGTCGGTTACGAGTTCTAATCAGTGAAGACGGAAGTTATACTGGACATCATCTTCTGCGCCGTCGTGTTGCCGGGGATGATGTTCCTTTTCCCCACGGGAGAGTGGTTAGCCTGGCAGTCAGATTACGTGCTGGGCTACACCCTTTGGCTCCTGGGCGTATGGATCATGGGTCGCAAGGTATTGGGACCCATGATCGCCCAGCGTGGGAAGGGGAGCGTCATCACAACCCTGGGCGTCATCTTCCTGATGATGGTAGTTACCTTCCTCATGAGTCTCACCCCTGTCAGTTTCCCCAGCAATCCCGCCACCCGCGTGGGCCAGATGCAACTGCATGTGCGCGCCATGTGGATCCTGTTCCTGGCCGTGAACGCTTATGCCATCCCGGTAGGCTACCTCAGTTCCCGCCTCAATACCCTTACGGCTATCAAGGAGGAGGAGGATGCCCAGGAAGATGCTCATAAGTCCTTGGAGATCAAGCGCTCCGAGGCCGAGGAAGTGGTGGGGGAGGAAATTCAGGTCAAATCCGACTACAAAGTCCTGCACCTTCCCCTGTCTGTAATCCAGTACATCGAGGGTCGCAACAATTACGCCTGCTTCCACCTGGACCACCGTAGCGACGTCGTGTCCCAAATCTCGCTCAAGAGCGTGATGGACATGCTGCCCGAAGGGAAGTTTGTGCGCATCCACCGGTCCTACATCGTGCCGCTCTGGCGCATCGAGCGCCGCAGCGGCACCGAGGTCTCGCTCATGGGAGTCAAGGAAAAGCTCCCCATCGGCCGGGCCTACAAAGACAACCTGAAAAATGCCTAAGCAAAAAGACTTTTATGCAACCCGATCCACTGCCTGGTGGAAGGTAGCCATTGCCATGATTGGCTCCTGCCTTTCCGGCGTCACCTTCGTCTCGGTTCCCGGAATGGTTCAAACAGCACAGTTCGGCTATCTCCAGATGGTCATGGGATTCTTCCTGGGCTACCTGGTCATCGCCTTTGTGCTCACCCCCCTGTATTTCAAGCTAAACGTGGTGTCGGTATACGAGTACCTGGACAAGCGTTTCGGCATCGCCTCCCACAAGACCGGCGCGTGGTTCTTTTTCATTTCCAAGATATTGGGCGCCAGCGCGCGCCTGTATCTGGTATGCGCCACGCTGCAGCTTCTGCTGCTGGGCCCCCTGGGCGTTCCGTTCTGGATCACCGTGGCCCTGTCGGTGCTGCTGGTGTGGCTGTACACCGTACGCGGTGGCGTAAAAGCCGTAATCGGCATGGATATTTTCAAAGTGCTTTGCATGCTCCTGGCTGTAGGCCTCACCCTGTTCTTCGTGGGCAGGGAAGTGGGCAAGCTGGATACCGGCATGATGAAAGTGTTCCACTTTGACGACGTGAACCATCCCCAGTACTTCTGGAAACAGCTGCTGGGCGGCATGTTCACCGTTATTGCCATGACTGGCCTGGACCAGGACATGATGCAGCGCACCCTGGCCTGCAAGAACGTGAAGGATTCCCAGAAGAACCTCATCGTATCCGTTATGCTGCAGGCGGTGGTCATCTCGCTCTTCCTGTTCCTGGGCGTGGCCATGTACCAGTACGCCGCCCTGCACGGTATCACTGTGGCCAAGGGAGACGAACTCTTCCCGGCCGTGGCCTGGAACGGCGGCCTGCCCCTGTTCGTGGGCATCCTCTTCCTGGTGGGCCTTATTATGGCGGGCTTCCCCGCCGGCGGCAGCGCCCTCACGGCCCTCACCACGTCCTTCACCATCGACATCCTGGGTGGCAAGGACGAAAAACGCACCTGGATCCACAGCGGGATGGCCGTCATTATGGCCGTTACCATCGTGGTCTTCCATGCCCTCAATTCTACCAGCGTCATCGACGCCGTGTACCGTCTTGCCAGCTACACCTATGGTCCCATCCTGGGCCTGTTCGCCTTCGGCCTTATCTGGAAACGCAAGGTACGCGACGGCTGGGTGCCCGTGATCGCCACCGTGGCCCCCATCCTGTGCCTGGTGCTGGATCTCAATTCCGTCAAATGGTTTAACGGGTATCATTTCAGCTACGAGCTGCTTTTGATGAACGCCGCGTTCACCATCATCGGCCTGTGGCTGGCAGTCAAGCCAAAATCATAGATGCGCCTCGTTTACTTCACCGACTTTTCCGAACAGTTTTCCTACCGTCTCTTGCGAGGCATTTACCGGTATGCCCGGGAAACCAAAGAGCATTGGACGGTGTGCCGCATGCCCTCCGAGCTCAAAGGCAAGTATCCCTTCGAAGACCTGGTCCGGTGGGCGGTGGACTGGCACGCCGATGTCATCATCGGCCAATTTACCCCCGAGGTAGACCTGCAGCTCTTCCGCCGCGAAGGCATCATCGTCGTGGCCCAGGACTACATCTCCCTCTTCCCCGACGTCCCCAACATTACGGCCGATTACAAAAAGACGGGACAGATGGCGGCCGAGCGCTGCGTGGCACGCGGTTTCCGCAACTTCGCCTTCTTCGGCAACAACGGCATGTGCTGGAGCGACGGTCGAAGGGATGGCTTCCAGGAGTATCTGGAAGAAGCCGGGTATGGCGACAATTTCTACGTCTATGACCAGCAGCGCATCTCCAACCTGTGGTATTACCGGCAGGATCTGCTGCGCGACTGGCTGATTTCCCTGCCCAAGCCGGTGGGCGTATTCTGCTGCGACGACAACCAGGCCGTGATTCTGGCCGAGGCCTGCAACGCCGTGGGCATCCGTATCCCCTACGACGTGGCCATCCTGGGGGTAGATAACGACGAAATCCTGTGCAACATGTCCGACCCTCCCATTACGTCCATCGACGTGGATATCGAGCGGGGAGGTTATGAGGTGGCCGCCATGGTTACCCAGATGAAGAAAGACCCTTCCTACCAGGGTAACGACATCGTGCTGCAGCCCCTGCACATCGTTACACGCGAATCGTCCAACCTGATCACCACCAAGGATGTCCAGGTGCACCAGGCACTCACGTTCATCCATTCCAACCTGGACCACAAGATTCTGGTTACCGATGTCCTGGAACATGTTCCCATGAGCCGCCGTCTGCTGGAACAGCGCTTCCTCAAGGCCACGGGAAAAACCGTATACCAGTACATCTCCGACCAGCGCATCGACTACCTGGCCCGCCTGCTGCTGGAGACCGACGAACCCATTGCCAACCTGGCCGCCCAGATGGACGAACCGGATCCCAAATCCCTCTCCAGACGTTTTAAGGAGCTGAAAGGTTGCACTCCCAGCGAATTTAGGAAGCGGAATTTGCGCAAAACGAGAGAATAATTACGCAAAATTCCACTTTTTTACCCCCGGTGTCATCTAACTTTGTGGTACTAACCACTTAATCGAATGACACTAGGCATAGACATCGGTGGAACAACCATCAACTTGGGGCTCATCAGTGGCAGCCAAGTCATCAAGAAGATACAAATTCCGTCTTTCCCTAAAACGGCCACGCTGGACGATACCCTTATCTATCTGGGAGATCAGATAGAGGCATTTCTGGAGCCCGGCGTAAAGAAAATCGGCATCGGCGTCCCTTCCCTCACAGACCCTGTGAAAGGCATCGTGTACAATGCCGCCAACATTCCGTCCTGGGATGTAGTGCCGCTCAAGGAAACCCTGGAAGCCCGTTTCGACATTCCCGTGTTCGTGAACAACGACGCCAACTGCTATGCCCTGGGTGCATCGGTTAAAGTGGGTCCGAGCCCTTCCACGGTGGTAACGGTAACCCTGGGCACCGGCACAGGCGTGGGCATCGTCCTGGACGGCAAACTCTTCTGCGGCACCCACTGCGGTGCCGGCGAGATTGCCTCCATCCCCTACGAGGGGGCCGATTACGAGTCCTTCTGCTCCAAGAAATACTTCGTAAACCGGGGGCTGGATCCCCGGGCGCTTTCAAAGGCTGCAGCCGCGGGGGACGAAACCGCCAAGGCCCATTTCCGCGACTTCGGCCGGCATATGGGCGTATTCCTGTCGGTGGTCATGTATGCTTATGACGCCGATGTAATTGTGCTGGGGGGCGGCATCGCCCACACATTCCCGCACTTCTGCGACGCCATGTGGGAGGCGCTTCGCACCAATTATCCCTACCAGGCTGCCCTGGATTGTTTGAAAATCATCGCCAACCCCGACGAAGATACCGCTATCGTGGGTGCGGCTTCCTTAGCATAATCCGTCATGAAGAAAACTATCGTCGTTTTGTTTGCGATTCTCGTGTGTTCGTATGCGTGGGCAGGCGTGCTCACGGACTGGACCCTCCAGCGCAAGGGTGACAATACCGTTTACCTGGCCCAGGTGCCCTGCACCGTGGCCGGTGTGCTCAACCAGGCCGGTGTCTTCGGCCCCAACGTGCTGGAGCAGGACAACTACAAGGCCATCGACAAAAGCGTCTTCGACCAGCCCTGGGTATTTACCACCCACTTCAGCGCCAAGACCGGCCTCCGCCACGTGCTTCGCTTCGAAGGACTCAACTATTACGCCGATATCGACCTCAACGGCAAGCGCATCGCTTCGTCGGACCAGGTCTTCGGTCCCTACTGCGTGTGGGAGTTTGACGTGACCGACGCCATCAAGGCCAAGAACGTGCTCACCGTCACCCTGCGCCGCGCCCAGAGCAGGGACCTCAATGCCGGTTATGTAGACTGGAATCCCCGTCCCGTAGACGAGAGCATGGGCATCATCCGTCCCGTCACCCTCATCTCCACCCCGGACGTCCAGGTCCAGGACATTTTCGTCAAGCCTCTGGTGAACCCCGAAGATTTCTCGACCGCTCAGTTCGAAGCCCGGATCACCCTGGTGAACCGCAGCAAAAAGGCCGTCAAAGGCACTGTAGAGGGTAACTACGAGGGAGGCAAGTTCTCCCAGCCCGTATCCCTGGCCGCCGGCGAAACCCAGGTGGTAAAGGTGCTCCAGGACGTGGAGAACCCCCGCATCTGGTGGACGGCCGAACTGGGGAAGCCCGAACTCTATCACCTGGACGTGGCCTTCTGCAAGGGCAAAAAAGCTTCCCACAGCGCCAAGGCCACCTTCGGCCTGCGCAGCATAACCAGTGAAATTACCGCCCAGGGCTACCGCCAGTTCATCCTCAACGGCAAGAAAGTGCTGGTCAAGAGTGCCGGCTGGACCGACGACATCTTCATGCAGGATACCCCCGAAAGCATCGAGGCCCAGGTAAAGATGGTGGCCGATATGGGCCTGAACAGCATCCGCTTCGAAAACATCTGGGGCAAGGACCACACGGTCTACGACCTGTGCGACAGCTACGGCCTCATGGCCCTGGTGGGCTTCAGCTGCCAGTGGGAGTGGGAAAACTACTGCGGTCTGCCGGAGTACAAGCACTACGGCTGCATCAACGACCCTGCCTCCGAGGCCCTGGCTGCCCGCTATTTCCACGACCAGGTTATCTGGCTGCGCAACCACGCCTCCGTCATCGGCTGGCTCACCGGCAGCGACCGCATTCCCAACCCTCGTCTGGAAGAGCAGTATCTCAAGGACTATAAGGAACTCGATTACCGCCCGTACGTTTGCTCGGCCAAGGCCATGACCAGCCTGGCAGGCCCTTCGGGCATGAAGATGGAAGGTCCCTACGAGTACGTAGGTCCCGACTACTGGTGGATCGACAACCGCTGCGGCGGCAACTACGGCTTCAACACCGAGACCGGCCCCGGCCTGCAGATCCCTCAGGTAGAGTCCGTCAAGCGCATCGTGGGAGAAAAGGACCTCTGGCCCATCGGCCCCAACTGGGCCTACCACTGCACGGCGTCTGATTCCCATATGAACAATACCAAGTTCCTGGAGAACGCGATGAGGCATATGTACGGCAACATCGAAAGCCTGGAAGACTTTATGCGCAAGGCCCACGCGATGGACTACGACGCCACCCGTTCGATGTTCGAGGCTTTCCGCGCCAACGTGCCCACCGCCACAGGCATTGTGCAGTGGATGCTCAACAGCGCCTGGCCGTCCCTGTACTGGCAACTCTACGACTGGTACGGCATTCCCACCGCCGGTTACTATGGCGTCAAGAAAGCCAACGCTCCCGTGCAGGCCGTCTACAACTATGGCAACAACTGCGTCTACGTGGTGAACGACGGCGTCCCCGCCGCCCTTTACGAAGTGACGCTGCGCGTATATGATAAGGAAGGCCGTCTCAAATATACCGAGAAGGAAACCCTCACCTCCCGTCCCCGCGACCCCCGCAAGGTGGGCAGCCCCGTGGAAGGCTCCTGCTTCCTGGCCGTTGAAGTGAACGGAAAGGACTACAGCGCCTCCAATTTCTACTGCATTCCCCGCGAGCTCAACCGCTACAAGTGGCACCGCGCCGACTGGTGGGGTATCCCCATAGAGAAATACTCCAATATGCGCTTTGTCACCCGCCTGCCCCAGACTCACGTGACCCTGGAGGCGGTCAAGGCCGGTGACGGCTACGACGTAACCCTGGTGAACAAGGACCAGGTCATTGCCTACCAGAACATCCTCAAGGCCAAGGACCAGAATGGCCAGCTCATCCCCGGCACCTTCTGGGCCGACAATTTCTTCACCCTGCTTCCCGGCGAAACCCGCACCGTGCACTGCACGCTGCCTGCCGGCTGCGAAAGCGCAGTCATCGATTTCTCCGGCTGGAACGCTAAACTCGTCAAGTAATGAAAAAGATATTCTTCCTTGTTTCCGCGGCATTCCTGGCCGCCCGGGCTTTTGCCCAAACCCCCGAGGACCTGGACCGCGACCGTTCCAAGTACGCCACCTATTCCTTCTCCGACGACGACAAATACAAGGTTGAGGTTCCGTACCAGACCGTCACCGTGAAGCAGCCCAAGGGCAAGAAGGTGAAGAACGTCATCTTCATGATCGGAGACGGCACCGGCCTTAACCAGTGGTCTGTGGGTTACGTAGCCAACGGCGGTAATCTGAACGTGATGCAGATGCCCGTGGCCGGCTATTCCAAGACCAACGCTACGGACCGCCTGGTCACCGATTCCCCGGCCGGCGGCGCCGCCCTGGCTACCGGTGTCAAGACCAAGTACGGCTACATCGCCCTGGATCCGGATGGCAATCCCGTGGAATCCAACCTGCAGTGGGCCAAGCGCGTGAAGGGCATGAAGACGGGCGTCACCGTCACCTGCCGCATCAACGACGCCACCCCGGCCGATTTCTGCGTAAATGGTCCCACCCGTAAGGACGAGGAAGGCCTGGCTGCCAAGTACATCGACGCCAACGTGGATTTCATCTCCGGCGGCGGCACCCACTTCTGGGACCAGCGCAGCGACGGCCGCAATCTCATCGAGGAAATGAAGGCCAAGGGTTATACCTATGTAGATAAGGTAGAGGATATCGCCGGCGCACAGGGAGACAAATTCCTGGGCCTGTACGACGAATACGACCTCAAACCCTACCTGGACCGCGGCCCCGTGCTCATGGAAAGCACCCTGAAGGCCCTCCAGATGCTGGACAACAAGAAAGGTTTCTTCCTCATGGTGGAAGGTTCCCAGGTAGACGACTGGTGCCACCGCAACAAGGTGGGCTATATGTGCGAAGAACTCTTCGACTTTGACCGCGTCATCGGCGAGGTTCTCAAGTGGGCCGAAAAAGACGGCCAAACCCTGGTGGTCGTTACCGCCGACCACAACACCGGCGGCCTTTCGCTGCTCAAGGGCAGCATCGAGGACCGCGAGGTAAAGGTTCACTTCTCCACCGAAGGCCACGACGGCATTATGGTACCCGTCTTCGCCTACGGCCCGGGTGCCGAACTCTTCTCCGGCGTGCACGATAATGCCGAGATTGGTCAGATTGTCCGTAAACTCATGAGCAAATGATCAAACTGCTTGCCCTCATACTTGCGATAGTTCCGCAAATCATTCCCGCGCCCGCAGAAATGCAGGTCCGGGAAGGGTGTTTTCAGGTGGACGGTGACAAACACATGGAGTTTGTCCTGAATCCTTCGGCCAAGATTCCCGCCGAAGGCTATACATTAGATGTTACGCGCACGCGCGTGAAGGCGGTCGCCTCCACCCCCGCCGGCCTCTTCTATGCCCGCCAGACGCTGGCCCAGCTGGAGCAGGACGGCAGCATTCCCTGCGTCAAGATCAAGGACTATCCCCGTTTCCATTGGCGTGGTCTCATGATAGACTGCTCCCGCCATTTCATGAGCGTAGAGCAAATCAAGCAGCACATCGACATCCTGTCGCAGTACAAGATCAATACCCTGCACTGGCATCTCACAGATGATCAGGGCTGGCGTATCGAGATCAAGAAATATCCCCGCCTCATCGAGGTAGGTTCCAAGCGCACCGAGTTCGACGGCACCGTAACCGACGGGTACTACACCCAGGAGCAGGTCAAGGAAGTGGTGGCCTATGCGGCCGAACGCTTCGTCACCGTGGTTCCGGAGATCGAGATGCCCGGCCACAGCTTTGCCGCCGTGCGTTCCTACCCCGAACTCTCCTGCGAGAAAAAGCCCGTGAACAACTTCTACACCTGGGGCTCTCCGGACATCGTCCTGTGCCCCGGCAGCGAGTTCACCTTCCAGTTCCTGGAGGATGTGATCGCCGAGGTAGCACCCCTGTTCCCCGGCAAGTACATCCACATCGGAGGAGACGAGTGCAAGAAGGTCCGCTGGGAAAAGTGCCCCGCCTGCCAGGCCCGCATCAAGGCCCAGGGACTGGTGGCCGATGAACACGGCACCGCCGAAGAAAAGCTGCAGAGCTATGCCGTCAAACGCATGGAGGGCATCCTGGCCAAGTTCGGCAAGAGCCTCGTGGGCTGGGACGAGATTCTGGAAGGCGGCCTGTCGCCCAACGCCACCGTCATGAGCTGGCGCGGAGAGAAGGGCGGCATCCAGGCAGCCCGCGAAGGCCATGACGTCGTGATGACGCCCGGCAGCGGTGGCCTGTACCTGAACCACTACCAGGGAGACCCCAAGGCCGAACCGGAGGGTTATGCCCACCATTCCATCCTGCAGGTTCCCTACGATTACAACCCCGTTCCGGCCGAGCTAACGGCCGAGGAAGCCAAGCACATCCTGGGTGTGCAGGGCAACCTCTGGGGAGAATTCCTCTACACCGACTACATGCGGGATTACCTCACCTTCCCCAAGATGTTCGCCGTGGCCGAGACCGGCTGGACCCCGCTGGAGAAGAAGGACTTCCCGGACTTCTGCCGTCGGCTGGATGCAGCCTGCCAGCGGCTGGATGCCCTGGGTGTGGCCTACCACATCCCCCTGCCCGAGCAGCCCGGCGGTTCCATCAGCCAGATTGCCTTCCGCGACTCTACCGTCCTCACCTTCACCACTTCCCGTCCCATGGACATGGTGTACACCCTGGACGGCAGCAAGCCCACGGCAGCATCGGCCCGCTATGAGGGACCCATCGTGGTCAAGAAGAGCGGCATGCTCCGCATCGCCAGCATTACCTCCTACGGCAAGCTCAGCGCCGAGCGTACCATCTCCCTGGAGAAGATGGAGCCCATCGACGCCCTGCAACCCGAAAACCTTACCGGTAAGTTAACCGTGCGCACCACGCCCGGCGCCTTCATCATCCCGCACGACATTCCCCTGAATGCCGTCTGGACGCAGAGCGAACTCACCGACATCCGCAAAATCCCCAAGCTGTTCCCCTTCGACGGCAACATGCAGGATCCCCAGTTCTTCGCCGCCGAGGCCGAAGGTTACTTCAAGGTGCCCTCTACCGGAACCTGGTACTTCAGTTCGGTCTACGACGAAGTTTGGATCGACGGCCGCCTGGTGGTGGACAACCGCGGGGAAATCAAGAAGAATTTCCGGCACGACGGCTCGCTGGTACTCAGAAAGGGCATCCACCACGTAAAGGTGGTGTTCCTGAGCAACGTGAACGGTGGCTGGACCACGGCGCGCAACAAGGGCGAGGTCCTGCTGCGCCGCAGTCCGGAAGACAAATGGGTTAACATAGAGATTAAATAGTATGAAAAAACATATCCTCTTCAGTCTCTTCCTCGCACTCTCTCTCCTGGTCACATCCTGCGGCAAGGGGGGGAGCACCGGTTTTGTAATTACCCCCCCCTCCTCCAAGCCTTCTTCAGGTTCGGGCAGCGGTAGTGGCAGTGGATCCGGCAGCGGCACCACCCCGGGCGGTGGCGGTAGCACCACCGGCACGCTGTGCACCGACATCGGCCAAACTCCTATTATCCTGGCCTATTTCACCGAGTACACCGAGGAACTCCCCGATGTTACCCGGCTGACCCATATCAATTACGCCCACGGCCGTTTTGGCAACCCCAAGACCGGCGACGGCGGTATTGTAATCACCGAATCCAAGCAGGCTCCCATCAAGGACGTGGTTGCCCTCAAGAAGACCAAGAACCCCAATCTTAAGGTCTGTCTCATGATTGGCGGCTGGGGCGGTCATGCCGACGGCTTCTCCATGATGGCCCGCGACGCTGCCAAGCGCACGCTCTTCTGCCAAAGTGTGAAGACCCTGCTGGACAAGCATGGTCTGGATGGCGTAGACATCGACTGGGAATACCCTACCAAGAGCGCCGACAATGAAACCGGCTGCAGCCCGGACGACACCAAGAACTTCAACCTGGTGCTCAAGGAACTGCGGGAAACCATCGGCACGTCCAAGATCATCTCCTACGCGTCCTCTTCCTCGCATCCCGAGTACGTAGACTGGGCCACGGCCATCAAGTACATCGACTACGTCAATGTGATGACGTACGACATGGGCGCCGCTCCCGACGGACACAACTCCCCGCTGCACAAGGGAAACAGATTTACCCACAGCAGCTGGGACGAGAGCATCGACAAGCACGTGAAAGCCTCCGTCCCCAAGAACCGTCAGGTGATGGGCTGCCCCTTCTACGGCAAGGCCGAGAAGAATCCCGCCGAAGCCAACAAGGTGTTCGTGGACAGCAAGGGCAACCTGGGTTATTCCATTAAATATAAAGACATCGTCCCCGTCCTGAATGAAGGGAAGTACGGTGGAAAAACATTGAGCAAGAAACTCCACCGCGTGTGGGATGTCCAGTCCATGGTTCCTTACCTGGCCGACGACACGGGCCGCAACTACCTTTCCTACGACGACCCCGAGTCCATCGAAGCCAAGGGCCTGTATGTGAAGAACAACGGCCTGCTGGGCGCCATGTTCTGGGAATACCGGGGAGACTCCTCGGACCATGCGCTCCTCAAGGCCCTGGTCAAGGGTGTTTACGGAACAGATACAGTATTAAAATAATATTCAACTAATATTTATTAACTAAACTAACAGACCAATGAAACAGAAAGTAGTCCATTTTGCAAGACTGGCTGCTGTGCTGTGTCTCCTTCTGGGAATGTGGGGCCCCACGGCCCTGGCCCAGAAGAGCATTACCGTCAAAGGTAGTGTTGTGGACGCAGACGGTTTGCCGGTAATCGGTGCGGGCGTCACCCTCAAGGGGACCACCACCGGTGTGGCTGCCGACTTTGACGGTACCTTTACGCTAACCGTCCCTGGCGAGACTGCTGTGCTGGAAGTATCGGCCCTTGGCTACGTCACCCAGGAGGTGACCGTGGGCAAGCAGCGCAACATTACCGTTGTGCTGCGGGACGATACCCAGACCATTGAAGCCACGGTTGTGGTGGCGTATGGTACGCAGACCAAGGCCACCGTTACGGGCGCTTTGACGTCAATCGACAACAAGGCCCTCATCAAGGCTCCTGTGGCCGACGTTACCAACGTGCTCGCGGGCCAGATGCCCGGTGTAACCACCGTACAGTTCAGCGGTAAACCGGGTGATGACTATGCCGAGATTTACATCCGCGGTGAAAGTTCACTCAACTCCGGTTCCTCCACTCCTCTCATCCTGGTAGATGGCGTGGAACGTCCGATGAACACGGTAGACCCCAACGAAATCGAGAGTCTGTCCGTCCTCAAGGACGCTGCCTCTACGGCCGTGTTCGGTGTGCGTGGTGCTAACGGTGTCATTATCATCACCACCAAGCGTGGTGATGCGGGTAAACCCAAGATCACCATCAATTCCATCACCGGTATCCAGGTACCGATGTCTTACATCACCCAGTGTTCCAGTTATGACTTTGCACGCTACTACAACGTGATGCGTCAGAATGACAACACCGTAGACCAGTCCGACTACTTCACCCCGGAGGCCATCGAGGCCTACCGGACGGGAAGCGATCCGCTCATCTATCCCAACACCAACTGGAACGAACTGATGTTCCGCAAGGCCTTTGTCCAGACCAAGAACAACATCAACATCAGCGGCGGCTCTGACAAAGTGCGTTACTTCGTATCGATGGGTTATATGTACCAGAACGGTCTGCTCAAGCAGATGCCGGACGTGAGTTACGACAACAACTATTCCTATAACCGGTATAACTACCGCGCCAACCTGGACTTCAAACTCACCGAGACCACGGACATGAAGTTCAATATCAGCGGTATGATCGGTAATCAGCGGGAACCCAGGACCGACCGAAGCAACATCTGGATGCTCACCATGCTGTGGGCCTATCCTGTTTCCAGTCCCGGCTATGTGAACGGAATGTCCGTCACTCGCCTGCGCGCAGGCGAAGCTATCCCTTCCGGTCTGTCTTCCTCCTGGAACGGTTGGTATTACTATTTCCAGACGGGTTATCAGAACAAGTACAAGACCACCCTGGATCTGGATATGACCATTACCCAGCGTCTGGATTTCATTACCCAGGGTCTCAGTGCAAGTGTCCGAGGCAGTTACGATACCACGATGTCCCTTACCAAAAAGCAAAAGGGAAGCGGCGGTTATACGTCAACGCTGCATTATGCTTCTTGGGTGAACAATCCCAATCTGGCCATCTCCGACCCTGCTTTCGACAAGACTCTGGTCCTCGAGTATAGCGGTGACGAACCTACCCTCAGTTACGACGACGATGAAGAACCGTCCGACGACAAGAGCTGGTATCTGGAGGCGCGTATCGACTATAAGCGTAAATTTGCCCACAAGCACAGTGTGAGCGGCCTGCTGCTGTACAACCAGTCTCGTGACTACTATCCCAGCAAATATAGTTGGCTGCCCTACGGTTACGTAGGTTGGGTGGCCCGTGCCACTTATGCTTACGCCGACAAGTATCTGGTAGACTTGAGCGCCGGTTACAACGGTTCCGAGAACTTCGCCCCGGGTAAGACCCGTTACGGTCTGTTCCCTTCCATCTCCCTGGGTTGGGTGGTTTCCGAAGAGAAATTCATGAAGAAGGTTCCGTGGATCGACTTCCTCAAGCTCCGTGCTTCCGTAGGTCTGGTAGGTAGTGACAAGGGTAATTCGGCCCGCTTTATGTATATGGAGGGCGTCTGGAACGAGGCTGGCTCCTATTACTTCGGCAGCACCAAGACCGACGGTGTTCCGCGTTATGCCCTGGGTACTCCCGGTAACCCCGGCGTTACTTGGGAAACCGCTCTCAAGGGCAATGTGGGTTTGGACTTTGATCTGTTAAACTACCGTTTGCACTTTGCGGGAGATGCCTTCTACGAGCACCGTACCGGCATTCTCATCCCCACCAATGCCCTGCCGGGCGTGACCGCCATTACGCCGCCCAATATGAACCTGGGTATCGTGGACAACAAGGGCTTCGAAGTGGAAATGGGCTGGAAAGACCATATCGGTAACTTCACCTACGACATTAATGCCAACGTCACCTTCTCCAGGAACAAGATTATTTATATGGATGAGGTAGAGCCCGAAGAGCCCTATCAGGCCCTGACCGGCGGCCCCACCAACCGCGAGATCATGTATAAATTCGTGCGTTTGTACCAGAAGAGCGACTTCTATTATGATGCCGACGGTGTCCAGCAACTGAATCCCGAACTTCCTCAGCCTTCATCCACCGTCTATCCCGGCGATGCTATGTATGATGATTTAAACGGTGACGGAATCGTGGATACCAAGGATATGACCCGTTACGGTTTTCCTACCCGTCCGGAATACCTCTTCGGTTCCAACTGGAAATTTGGATACAAGGGCTTCAACCTTACCCTGAACTGGGTGGCCGCCACCAATGTTAGCCGTGTGCTGGCCCAGGATTATCGACAGCCCTTTACCGACACCACCCACCGTGGCCTGCTTTCTTACTTCGCCGAAAATTGCTGGATTCCCAATGACAACGACTGGGCTCCCGGCCGCGAAGATGGTACGCTCCCTCGTTTCACCTGGCAGAACAACGAATGGAACGGCGGTAAGGATCACCTGTCCACTTTGTGGTGCTTCGATTCCTCTTACATCCGTCTTAAGAGCATCAGCTTCGGCTATACCTTCAGCAAGACCCCGTTCCTCCAAAAGCTGGGAATCAACAGTCTGGGTCTAATGTTCACGGGTTACAATATCCTGACATTCTCCCCGATGAAACTGCAGGATCCCGAAGCAAAGACCAGTTCCGACAGCGGACAGTATCCGCTGGTCAAGACCTATAACCTGGCCATTAACATCAACTTCTAAATCAAGCGTCCTATGAATAGATTCGTGAAAATTCTGACAATCGTCCTGCTGGCTGCAGGTATGGTCGCTTGCGAAAGCATGAAACTTGGCGATGCCGGTCTGTCCAAGGCCCCGGAAACTTCCGGCGCCACCCTGGATACCCTCTTCGCCACGCTGAAAGATGCCGACAAAGTGCTTGCTCAGGCCTACTATTACCTTCCCTATGGCCTTCCCACCGACTTTGACGACAAGTTGGGAGACAGCCCGCTGGAAGCGATTACCGACCACTATGTGAGCAATAGTAAGAAGGCCGGTGACGGCCCTACGGGACTGTATTATACCGGAGCTTTGGGAGCCGGTACCAGCACTACGGGTTGGGCCTATGCCTTTGGCAAGGAGAAGGATTACAGCACCATCCGGTATGCCTGGTTCTTCCTGGAAAATGCCGACCGCATCCCCAATGCCGACCCTGTACTCCTGGCCCGCAAGAAGGCCGAAGCCAAGATGTGTATGGCCATCGCCTATGCCAATATGGTCCGTTATGTGGGTGGTGTTCCCATTGTAGATCACGCTATTTCCTTGGGAGAGCCCCTGGAATTCCCCAGAAATACTTTCGAGGAAACCATCAACTATATTGTGAAGCTTTGCGACGAGGCTGCCCCCGACCTCCCTTGGAGCGTCGATCCTGTAGATGACGGCCGTCTTACCCGTGCCGCTGCCTTGGGTCTCAAACTTCGTATCCTGTGCTTCGCGGCATCTCCCACTTTCAATTCCGACACCAAGTGGCATCCGCAGGCTGACGAGTACACCTGCTATGGCAACTACAGTGCGGCCCGCTGGCAGGCCGCCAAGGCTGCTGCCGACGAATTTATGAAAGAGCAACTCTCCAATGGTTTCTATGCACTGGTCCAGGCCAAACCCGATGCTATGGGTCTCTACACCCCCCGCTCCTATCGTATGGCCTACCGCAGCGGTTATTATGACCGAGGAACCACGGAGAGCATCATCTCCACCCGCAAGTCCAACAGCGGCTTCCACGACGAATTCGTCGATGATATCAACGACTATGGTAACGGTGCTACCCTGACCTGGGTAAACAAATTCCCCTTCGCCGATGGAACCCCGTTCCCGGAGGATTTCGACTGGGAGCATAAGGAGAACTGGCCCGAATACCCGTTCTTCAAGCCCGATCCGAACGGAGACTTGGAGGTGAATAATGCCAAGTTCATCGAAACCCGTGATCCCCGTCTGTACGAAAACATCTGCGTTCCCGGAGATATCTGGAGAAGCGGTACGGTTGGTCCTTGCTACGACGGCGCCAAAGGCCGTCAGGACAACTGCCCTGGCTTCCTGCAGATGAAATATGTGCTACAGTATAGCACCGACCGCAAGGATCACCTCACTCACTGGTGCCTGATGCGTTTTGCCGAAGTCCTACTAAACGCCGCCGAGGCCTATAACGAGGCCGACGGAGGCCCTTCCGACAAGGCTTACACCTGGGTGAACGCCGTACGCAACCGCGTGGGACTCCCGAACCTTCCCGAGGGAATGACCCAGGAAGAGTTCCGCAAGGCCCTTATCCTGGAACGTGAGCTGGAATTCGGTTTCGAGGAAGTACGCTGGTTCGATATGGTGCGCTGGGGCCTCACCGAGGCTTTCACCACGCCGTTACTGGGCCTCTACTCCTTGGGTAACTCCAATCAGAATGCCACTTCTTTCACCCACGCCATCAAGGATGCTCGTCCTTCCCGTCAGTGGTATACCAAATGGGATACCAAGTGGTATCTTTCCCCTATCCCGTCATCCGAGGTGAACAAAAACTACGGAATGACCCAGAATCCGGGTTGGTAATCTTAAATAGTACCCGAAGATGAAAAGACTCTATACATATATTATTCTTCCGCTCCTCCTCGCCGGCACTGCAGCCTTTGCACAGGAAGGGGTTGGCGTCCAGTCTATGCTGGATTCCATTTCCCTGGGCAACGTCTTCAGCCTGCAGGCCAATGTCAATCAGCGGGGCGGCGAGTGTCTCTTTGAGAAGAACCCGGAAGCCGATATCTACAATGGGCTCTACGGGCAATTCTCCGGTTTGCTGGTGAAGAACAGCTCCAGCACTTACTATTCCAACCAGTCCCAGTTGGCCCTTACCCTGCGTCTGCATGGACACAGCCCGCTGGTGCTGGTAGACGGCTTCCCTCGTGACGTGGACGACCTGATGGGTCTGGAGATCGAATCCGTTACGGTCCTTAAGGATGCTTCGGCCGCTGCACTCTATGGTGTAAAAGGCGGCAATGGCGTCATTATGATTACGACCAAACGCGGTAAGGACTCCCCGCTCAAAGTCTCGGCTCAATACCAATATGGTTTTGCCACGATGTTCCGCGCACCGGAGTTTGCCGACGCCTACACCTACGGCTTTATGATGAACGAAGCCCGCAGCCTGGACGGCCTGCCGGCCAAGTATTCCGAGGCCGAACTTCTGGCTCTGTACAGCGGTCAGTACCCCTATGCCTATCCCAACGTGGACTGGTGGAACGAGGTGTACCGCAATCACGGTGACAACCACCGCGCCCAGTTCACCTTCCAGGGTGGCAACCGCAATTTCCGTTACTTTGCCGCCGTGGATTACCTGAAGGCAGATTTTCTGTATAGGAAAGCCACATCCGACGACCGTTATAATGCCAACCATTATGATAACCGTCTGGGTATCCGGGCCAATGTAGACGTAAACATCACCGAATCCACTTTGATGAAGGTGGGCGTCATGGCCCGTCTGGCCGAGTTTAACCGTGCCAACAACAGTGGCCGCATTGAACAGACGCTGTATTCTCTCCCGGCGGCCGCTTTCCCGGTCAAACAGGTAGACGGTACTTATGGCGGAACCTCCATCTACGGCAACATCAATCCGGTCGCTCAGATGCAGGAATCCGGTCAGAAGCAGTATACTCAGACCAAGGTGTTGGCCGATGCCTTCCTCCGTCAGGACCTGGGTATGATTGTTTCTGGCCTGTCTATCGACGCCAGTGTGGCCTTTGACTATATCGGCCGCCAGGCCGAGGATGCCACCAAGATGTTCCGCTATTCCGCTCTGGAAAGCACGGTTGCAATGCAGGGTGATAAGAGCTATATCCTGAGCGAACAGAAGTATTGGGGCGTAGATGCCAAGACCGTAGAGTTCAGTCACTGGTTCAGCGACCTCAAGATGAAGTTCGAACTTCAGGGCCGTATCAACTGGGCCAAGGAATTCGGCAAGAATCACCTGGAGCTCCACGCGGCCTACCGCCAGCGTTCCTGGATCTTTGACGGCCGCAATGAGTCGTCCAAGACACAGGAGATCCTGGGCAGCGCAAGCTACAATTATAACCAGCGCCTCTTCGCCGACGTCGTCGTGAACTATTCCGGTTCGGCCTATATGCCCAAGGGGCGACGCTTCAACTGGTACCCGGCCGTGAACCTGGCAGGCGTCATCCTGCCCGGAGACCCGTACATCAAAGCCTATGCTTCGGCCGGTATGTCGGGTTCCGACGCAGACCTGGAGCACGACCTTTGGCGCAGTTCGTATGGAAGCGGCAACAGCTATCTCTATGGTGTGGCCAGTGTCAGCGGTTATAAGGAAGGTGCCATGGCGGCCGTTACCCTGGCACCCGAACTTTCCAGTAAAGTGACATTGGGTACCGAAATGCGCTTCTTCAAGAATCGCCTTACCTTTACGGCCGAAGGTTTCCTGGAAAAACGCAGCAACATCCTCATCGATCCTTCCAACATTTCCGGTATTATCGGTATCGGTGTGAACGAGCAAAGTCTGGGTGAGCAAAGCTACAAGGGCTTTGACCTGGATCTGCGCTGGAACGACAAGATCGGAGACTTCAACTATGGCCTGTACGCCAACGGCGGCTGGCTGTTCACCAAGGTTATCAACGATGGTCAGGAGTACCAGATGTACAACTATCTGTACCACGCCGGCAACCCTGTGGGCCAGAAGTACGGCCTGGAAGTGATCGGTATCTTCCAGAACCAGGTAGAGATTAACAACAGCCCTCAGCAGACCTTCGGGGAGGTCCGTCCCGGAGACCTCAAGTACCGCGACCAGAACGGTGACGGTGTCATCGACAACCAGGACCGCGTGAAAATGTTCGGCAGCTCCACTCCGCTGCTGCAGTTCGGTTTCGGCCTGCACGCCGGCTACAAGGGCTTTAAGTTCTATGCCGATTTCCAGGGTGTGACCGGTGTCACCATCGACCTGCTGGACAGCCCGCTGTACCAGCCCCTGGTTAATAACGGAACCATTTCCAATACCTTCCTCAACCGGGAAATCACTTGGGCTCCCGGTCGTGAAGAGTATGCTACTATGCCCCGTCTTACCACCCAGGAGAATAGCAATAACTACCGCGCCAACTCCCTGTGGTATCGCGACGGCTCCTTTATCAAGCTCCGCAACGTAGGTATGTCCTATACCTTCCCCAAGAGCCTGTTACGTCTTTGCGAAGCAACCATCTTCCTGCGCGCCACCAACCTGTTCAGCCTGGATAACATCCAATTTGCCGATCCTGAACAGCTCAAGGCCTATTATCCTTCTACCCGTACCTTCTGGGCCGGCCTCAATATGAAGTTCGGTCACGGCGAGGGTGAGAAGTACGCCAAGCGCCAGAAGAAGGTCCAGATCGAGTATGTCCCTCAGGAGGTCATCAAGGAAGTCATCAAGGAAGTTCCTGTGGAGGTAGTGAAGGAAGTGGTGAAGGAAGTTCCCGCCAAGACCCTTGACGGCAAGTACGAGGACGACCTCTTCTTTGTCATCGGCAAGGCCGAACTCCGTCCTTTCGAGGCCGTGAAGCTGGGCCGCATTGTCCAGATCCTCAAGGACAACCCCGATGCCAAGATCCAGATCACGGGCTACGCCGACTCTGCTACCGGCACCCAGGCCAGGAACAAGGCCCTGTCGGCCCAGCGTGCCGCCAATGTGGTGGAAATGCTGGTGAAGGCGGGTATCCCTGCCAGCCGCATCCAGAGCACCAGCGTGGGCAGCGACCGCGATGCCGCTTCCTCACCTGAATCCAACCGTGTTGCCGTGTGCATTGTCAAATAATAAAGCGCAAAGTCCTATGAAAAAGATATTTTACATTTTATCCGCTGCGCTCCTTCTTGCAGGCTGCAACTTCCTGGATTTTGACGAATCAAAGAGCCAGAAGAGCAGGGAAAGTATGTACAAGAAATACGATAATATCCGTAGCATGCTTGCCAATATCTACAGCTATATGCCCAACAAGGATATTTATGATGTAAGCAGTGCCCTGCGCAGCTGCGGCAGCGACGATGCCGAGTACGGAGACCCCGAGGCCAGCGTACAGCGCTTTACCAACGGAAACTGGAGTGCACTTTCTACGGTAGATACCAAGTGGGACCTGTACTATGCGATCCGTAGTGTGGCCGAATTCCTGGAGTCTATGGAAACGGCCGACATCAGCATCGACCAGTTCAGCGCCCAATACCAGACGTGGCTCACCTATATGTCTTATTTCCCTTACGAAGCCCGCGTCCTGCGTGCCTACTACTTCTTCGAACTGGCCCGCCGCTACGGCGATATCGCTATGCCTCTGACTATGCTCACCGCCGAGGAAGCCAACACTATGGAGAAAACTCCTTTCGACGATGTGATTGACTTCATCGTGAAGGAATGCGATGAGAGCATCCCCAATTTGCGGGAAACCTATGTCGGGTTCGACAGTGGCGAGGTAGGCCGTGTAACCAAAGGCTTTGCTATGGCCGTCAAGACCAAGGCGCTTCTGTATGCCGCCTCTCCGCTGCACAATCCCACAGGCGACAAAGCCAAGTGGAAGAAAGCAGCCCAGGCAGCCAAGGATATTATGGATTCTGGCCTGTACCAGCTGGATCCGGCCGAGAAAGCCAATAATCCGGAATCTCCCGAGGTTATCCTGGCCATTTATCGTAAGGAGAGTTCCAGCTATGAGAAGTACAATTTCCCGGTTCGCTTCACGGAGGGCCAGCGTACTTCCCTGGGTGGCAATTTCCCTACCCAGAACCTGGTAGATGAGTTTGAGACCATCAATGGCTTCAGCATCACCCTGGGTGCCAACGGCTGGCAGACCGACGACCCTGGCTTCGACATCACCAAGCCGTATGAGAACCGCGATCCCCGCTTTGCACGGGCTATCCTGGCCAACGGAATGGCGTTTAAGAATTCCACCATCGAAACCTTCGTGGGAGGGCAGGACTATTCCGAGGCCCGCAGCGACCTCAAGAGCCCTACCGGCTACTATCTGCGCCGCTTCATCCAGGAAGAGACCAGTTTCGAACAGGAGGCTTCCAGCAGCAAAAAGCACAATTGGATTATCTATCGTTACGCCGAGGCTGTTATGACTTATGCCGAGGCTATGAACGAGTATCTGGGTAATCCCACGGCAACGGACGGAAGTCTGGATATCTCTGCGCTGGATGCCCTGAATCAGATTCGTGCCAATGCCGGAATGCCGGATGTCCAAGCTACTGCTTACAAGGATTTCCAGGATGCGGTCCGTCACGAATGGCGTGTAGAATTCGCCTTCGAGGATCATCGCTTCTGGGATGTGCGTCGCTGGAAAATCGGCCAGGAAACCCAGGGTCAGATTTACGGCGTCACAATTAAAAAGGAAGGCACCGACTTTGTCTACAGCAGAAAGACTGTAGAAAGCCGTACCTGGTTCGATAGGATGTATCTATATCCTATCCCCCAGACGGAAACCTTCAACAATCCTAATCTCCTTCAGAATACCGGATGGTAGTCTAACCAACAGATTTAAAACATTAGCTATATGAAAACAATAATCAAATCGATTGCTCTCCTGTCTGTCCTGGCTGCGGTTTCCTGCCAGCAGTTCAAGATTGACACGCAGATGACCCCCGAGAAGGCGGCTGCTTCCATCAAGCTGGTCTGCGACGCATTGGACAGCTACAACGTTGCCGCTACTAGTCCGGAAGCTATTACTTTCAATGTGAGCTCCAATACTCCCTGGACCATCGTACGCTCTTCAGGTGCCGACTGGGTTACCGTTAGCCCTTCGTCCAGCGCAGCTTCGTCCCTCGTTTCCGATGTGGTCGTAACCTGTGCCAACAACACCAGCGGAAGCGACCGCAGCGCCACCCTTACGGTGAAGGGCGACAACATTGTCAACTCCAAGGTCATCACCATCAAGCAGAGCCGTCATGGCAACTTGTATGTGCAGCCTATGGTGGCCGACTATTCAGCCAAGGGTGGTCCGCTGAACTTCACGATTCAGTCCAATCTGGACTGGGAGGTCCGTTCTTCGGCTGCCTGGCTCACCTTCAACCGTGAAAGCGGCGCCCCCGATCCCGAAGGCAAGGCTATCACCGTAATCGCTACGGCCGCCCAGAGCGATGTAATGGAGCGTATGGCCACCATTACCGTTGTTGCTGGTGACGATGAAGAAACCTTCGACGTTTACCAGAAGGGCGTTTTTGAGCTTACCGAAATTACCGAAGTCTTCGATAAGGAAGGCGCTACGCAGGATCTTGTTTTCCGTACCGATCTCCACTGGGTGGCAATAGCCGACCAGAATTGGATTACTTTCGATGTACAGGAAGGCGATGGTGATGAACGTCATCTCACCACCGTAAAGGTAACTGCAGCCAAGAACGAAGGCGCTGCCCGTGAGACCGAGATCAAAATCACGGCTGGCGGTGCAGAAAAGAGTTTCACTGTAAAGCAGGATTAAAAGCTCAAGGTTCATTAAAGTTGACCTGTCATGAAAAAAATCACTCATATATTTCTGGCAACCATGGTCCTCGTTACAGGGCTATGGGGGTGCAAGAAGTCCAAGGAGGAGCCCGTCGAGTCGGTAGAACTGCGCTACCGGGTCGAGAGCAGCTACGAACTCCCGGCTTCTGGCGCCAAGCCTTTCAATATCCAGGTGGTGGCATCCCATCCCTGGGTAATTGAAAGCGAGCATCCTACGTGGTGTATGATCAGCGACGAAGAAGGAGTGGCCTCCGATGCCGAAACCGTACACGCGGGAAAGGCCGAACCCACCCTGGTCCGTGTACAATACTATGACAACGTCCAGCTGGACGACCGCGTCGATCATATCCGCATATATTGTCCTGCCGGCGGTATTACCAAGAAGGTAACCATCTCCCAGAAAGGAAATGCATTCCTCAATGTCCCCGAAGACGAACTGGAATGGGATATTGTGCGTGCCGGTGGCGAAATGTCCATCCACATCGACTGTAACCAGCCTTGGAGTGCCCAGATTCTGGAAGGCGGTGAATGGCTGAGTTTCGAAGGCGCATCCTCCGGCGAAGGGGAAAGCATCCTGGTCCTCAATGCCGCGGCTAATACCGCCGAGGAACGTTATGCCGAAGCTGCCATATTCGACCGCAATATGGTCAAGTGCGCTACCATCAACTTCACGCAGGATGGCGTACGCCTAATCCCTGCCGCTTTGGAAATCCGTGCCGGCTTCGATCAGCTTTCGGCCGAACTGGAGGTTTCTTCCAATACCAAGTGGACGGTAGAGAAGGCTTCTGCTTCCGATAACTGGTTCACCATCGATACTCCTTCCGGAGATGGTGACGGCAAGATTGTCCTTACTTTCACCAAGAACGTAGGAGACGCCTTGAACAAGGCCGAGATTTATCTCCGGAACGTGAAGGAGAACCCCGAGGATTACCAGGCCGAAAAGATCATTACGGTAAAACAGGGCTACGAGATTCTCCCTCAGAAGGTGTTCATGAACAGCGCCGAATTGGGCGAATGGACGTCCGACTGGGATAACAAACCTGTTTATGTCGACGGCCAGGGCGTGAGCTTTACAGCCAAGTCGCGTGTTTCCCGTACGATGCCGTTCGGTACCTACACCTTCCGTTGGAGTGGGTTTAACGGTGATCCCGCCGCAGAGGAACCGTTAAGGATCAGACATTGGTTCTGCTTCAGCGAAAGTGCCGAAATCAAGGCAAACATCCGTCCTTACGAGAACAAGGTTGCCTTTGAATTCAATGCTGCCAAGGATGGTAATACTCCTTCTATCAGCAGTTTCACCGACGCCGACTTCACGCAGCCTGTCGAATTCACCATCAAGTTCGATCCCAGCGGAGCCAATCACTGCCACGTCTCATTCTTTGTGAATGGGAAGGACGCCGGCAGCTTTGACAGCAGCGCCGACCTTATGCGCACAGTCACGTGGGGTTACAATCCTACGGTGTACCTTGGAACGGACAAACAGGGTACTGCCATTCTCGAATGGTACGAGTATACCGCTCCTATGAACTGGGATTAAGCACAAAGGACCTTTAAATGAATAAGATTATGAAAACGATTCACAGAATAGCGATCCTTTGCACCCTTCTGCTTTCGGCCGCCTGCGTTGGCCAGAAAGACGTCCCCACTCCGGGACCGGATCCCGCGGTAGTCGAGCCCGAGACCCGTACCCTCACTTTCATCCTCCCCGAGTACAATCTCGGGGAGGGCGAAACGGTGCCCGAGGGCCTGAAAACCGCGTGGGTGGCCGGTGACCAGATTGTGGTTCACGGCGAATACGCCAAGGATCAGGTTACTGTTACGCTGGCGGCGAATGATATCTCGTCAGACGGAAAGTCGGCCACCAAGACGGTGGACGGTCTTTATCCTTACAAGAACGACGAGGTGAATTCTTGCCTCTATGCTTCTTATCCGGCTTCCGCCGCCGACAACCTGAAGCACTGTTTCTATTACAGCAAGTTTGACACCACCAACGAACAACTTATGGCAGCCTGTGATGTCAATGACAGTTTCCATTTCGAGAACATCTGTGGTGTACTCACCTTTGCTCTTGAAGGAGACTTCGACAGCTTCCGGCTCACTACTCCCAAGAAAGAAGCGTTGGGTTATAACTTCCTGCAGGTGCAGATTACCGACAAACAGCAATTGTTCAAGCAGTATGTCGGAGACCCGATTATCCAGATTGACGGTGCCCTCGACGGGAACCAGGTCCAGATTTTCCTGCCCGGCGAGACCTCCTTTGCCTCCGGCTTCACCCTCAAGATCCTGAAGGATGACGTCGCCGTTCAGATTTACAAGGAGACCGACCCTCTTATTATCAAGAGGGGTGGCGTGATTGACCTGGGCGACATCACGGCTAAGATAGAGCCGTACGACGATCCTTTCTCCAGCGATATTCTGGACCTGGATACCGACGGAAATGCAAACTGCTACATCATCACCCAGCCTGGCAAATATAAGTTCAAGGCGGTGAAGGGTAACGCTTCCCTGCAATACCTCACCGACGTGTACGACGCCGTCGTCCTTTGGGAAACCTGGAACGATGACGGGGTTGTCGAGGCCGGCAGTGTGATTCCTACAGTCTCTTACGCCGAGGACTACATCATCCTGCACACTCCCGAGTCACTGAAGCACGGCAATGCCGTCATTGCAGCCCGGGACGAAAGCGGGACTGTCCTTTGGAGCTGGCACATCTGGGTTCCCGCTACCGCCATCCTTACCGATACTTATGGCGGTGTGTTGGGAGGAGAAATGATGGACCGCAACCTGGGCGCCCTGGTGGCGGCCAAGGCCGAAGCTACGCTCATCGATCCCAAATCTTATGGCTTAATGTACCAGTGGGGCCGCAAGGATCCGTTCACCGGTTCCGGCGTTGCCAAAGGCAACACCCTTGCAACCATTGCGGGCGCTCCTGACGTCGTTGCCCCCGACCAGATATCTTTGGCCGATGCTATTGCCAACCCGCGTCTGCTGGGTCATACCAACAACGGCGACTGGTGCATCACGCCAGACAATACGCTATGGTCCGACGACGAAAAGACCATCTACGATCCCTGCCCGGCCGGCTATCGTGTTCCTGCAGGAAAGACGTCTTATCTGTTATTCGACAAACCTTCCACCCAGGTGGGCTGGGAAGTCAACACTACTTATGGCTGGATCACCATCGGCAATCCTAAAACCGTGTTGCCTATTGCCGGTTACCGAGACGACTATAGCGTCGGAGGCATTTGCAACGTCGGTGTCCGCGCCCTGTATTGGAGTACGCTCGGCGGGGATGGGAAATCCAGTGCCGCCAATATTCGTACCGATAGTGGCGTATACAACTTCTCTGCACATCCCAAGGCCCGTTTGGCCTCGGTGCGTTGCGTAAAGGAATAATAATTAATAACAAAACTTAATACAACCATGAAAAAGATTTTGACAAGCGTTGCTATGGTACTGCTCCTTGCGGGCTGTGCCAAGGAGTATGACGACTCAGGAATCAGAGCTCGGCTGGATGCGGTCGAGACCAAACTGAACGAGCTGGAAGGCAACATCATGGCCCTCCAGAGTGCCATTGGCGAAGGTGTGTTCGTGGCAAAAGTCCAGGAACACATCGATGCCGACAGCGGTAAGACCGACGGTGTAACTATCCATTACACCAATGGTGATGTGAAATGGTTCAGGATTGAAACCAATGTGGCTGATGTGAACGATCCCGTAATCGGTGTCATTTCCAGCGGTTCCGGGGCCCTGGTATGGGCGGTGAACGGAACTGCCATCCTCATCGAGGGCAAGGAAATCCCCGTGTACCAGACTCCTGTCTTCTCCTTGGACGAAGAAGGTTATCTCTGGGTAGAGGTCGATGGCAAGAAGACCAAACTGGGTCAGGTGCAGAACGAAGGTGCCACGCTCAAGGACGGTATCTTCACCGACATCAAGGTGGTCGATGATACAGAAGGTAAGCGCGTCGTCCTTACCCTCAGTGACAACTCCATCGTGAATATCCCCTTTGCCGAGGCCTTCAAGTTAGTTCTCGAGACTTCCCAGGCAATCTACACCAGCACCTATAAGGCCATTGAGATTCCTTATACCGTGAAAGCCAAGACGGCCGGAACCCTGGTGGATGCAACCGGGTATAGCAAGAGAGATTTTGAAGTGGTAATCGACGGCGAAAAGATTTACATCACTCCGCTGAAGTCTGATGCGACTGCCGTGATGATGGTCTATGCCGATTCCAAGATTGGCCTTACCTCCATCGAAACCCTGAATGTCGAGCCTGAAGGTGTATCCGTCGTTGATGAGCCTTATGACGCGACTGTCGACTATGTTGCTTCCGGCAACGATGGCGTAGTCACAGCTCACGTCGTGTCTAATATCCCGTTTGACGTAAAACCCTTGGACGACTGGATTAAGCTGGTCAGTGTGAAGGGTACGCTCCACACCCTTGAGTTTACTCTGAAAGATTATGCTGGCGAGGATCCCCGTTTGGGTTGTGTCAACCTGACCAAGAAAGGCAGCGATGAGGTCATTCAGTCCTTCACCATCCTGCAGACTCCTGGTACTCCTGCTCCTGCAGGTCCCGTTAATCTGAGCGCCAAAGGCGTCGCCAACAGCTACGTTGTGTACGAGGCCGGCGAATATCAGTTTGCCGCCGTTAAGGGTAACAGCCTTGAATCCGTGGGTGCCATTGATAAGGTCGAGGTTCTTTGGGAAACCGTGAATACGTCCACCGCGCCTGCTGTCAAGGATGTCATTGCCGAAGTTGGTTTGAATGGCAGCTACATCACCTTCTCCACTCCCGAGACTCTTGTTCCCGGTAATGCTCTCATTGCCGCCAAGGATGAAACCGGTGCCGTTCTCTGGAGTTGGCACATCTGGATTCCTGCGACGGAAATCGCCCTTCAGTCCAATACGGAGCTTGTGAGCAAAGATATTATGGACCGTGATCTGGGAGCACTCGAAGCTTCGCCGGTAGCATCTGCCCTCCGTTATCAGTGGGGAAGAAAAGACCCGCTTGTTCCGGCCGATTTTGGCGCGACGGTTGCTTTGGTCAAGGTAGACAGAGATCCCGAAAACATTGGTATCGAGTATGCCATTCAGCACCCGACAGAGTATATCAAGGGTTCCGAGAATAGTGGTTTGGGTAACTGGTGTAAGGATCCTGCCGAGCATCTGTGGAACGATGCCGACGGGAAGAAGACCATTTACGACCCTTGCCCGGCTGGATATCGCGTTCCCGTAGGCAGCACGTCCTCCGGTGAGAAGTTGTGGGTTGTCTCCGACGCGGGATGGGCAGCCGTGAGCGGCGGCGTCGCTTATGGAGAGATTGTCTTCCCGTATGATGGCTATCTGGAGAGCAGTGGAAGCGCAAGTACCGGTTTGTATCACGGAGCCGACCGCACTATGCTTTGGTCTGCGACCTATAGCAGTGTAGACAAAGCCATCGTGGCCTATCTTCGTGGCGGCAAGGTATACAATAATTCCTACTATCAGTATGTCGGCGGCAATGTCCGCTGCGTGGTAGATGACGGAGAACCCGTTATCCCGCCGGCACCCATAAGTTATGTGGATCTGAGTAAGGACGGTTCTGCCAATAGCTACATTGTCAGTGAGGCGGGTAACTTTAAGTTCTTGGCCGTTAAGGGTAATAGCGAGGAGAGTGTAGGTACAGTGAAAACTGCCGAGGTTCTTTGGGAAACCGTGAATACGTCCACCGCGCCTGCTGTCAAGGATGTCATTGCCGAAGTTGGTTTGAATGGCAGCCACATCACCTTCTCCACTCCCGAGACTCTTGTTCCCGGTAATGCTCTCATCGCCGCCAAGGATGAAACCGGTGCCGTTCTCTGGAGTTGGCACATCTGGATTCCTGCGACGGAAATCGCCCTTCAGTCCAATACGGAGCTTGTGAGCAAAGATATTATGGACCGTGATCTGGGAGCACTCGAAGCTTCGCCGGTAGCATCTGCCCTCCGTTATCAGTGGGGAAGAAAAGACCCGCTTGTTCCGGCCGATTTTGGCGCGACGGTTGCTTTGGTCAAGGTAGACAGAGATCCCGAAAACATTGGTATCGAGTATGCCATTCAGCACCCGACAGAGTATATCAAGGGTTCCGAGAATAGTGGTTTGGGTAACTGGTGTAAGGATCCTGCCGAGCATCTGTGGAACGATGCCGACGGGAAGAAGACCATTTACGACCCTTGCCCGGCTGGATATCGCGTTCCCGTAGGCAGCACGTCCTCCGGTGAGAAGTTGTGGGTTGTCTCCGACGCGGGATGGGCAGCCGTGAGCGGCGGCGTCGCTTATGGAGAGATTGTCTTCCCGTATGATGGCTATCTGGAGAGCAGTGGAAGCGCAAGTACCGGTTTGTATCACGGAGCCGACCGCACTATGCTTTGGTCTGCGACCTATAGCAGTGTAGACAAAGCCATCGTGGCCTATCTTCGTGGCGGCAAGGTATACAATAATTCCTACTATCAGTACGTCGGCGGCAATGTCCGCTGCGTGGTAGAATAACACATTTTCATCCAGGGCCCGCTGACCCGGACCCTGGGTGCCAAGAAACACTAAAACGTATTCAGATGAAAACATCGAGAATTCTACTTACAGCAATAAGCTGCGCGCTTATGGGCCTCGCGGTCTCCTGCACCACCGACGCGGTGATGGGTATGATCGTGCCCGCCCCGGGGACCAAACCCAGCAGCGGGGAAATCCCCACCGGGGACCCCTTCGACCCGGACGCCCCCACCCCTACGCCCGGCCCCGGCCCTGTAGACCCCTATGAGGATATTGTCAACAATCCCGAGCGCCTGGCGCGCCTGGGTAAAACCCCCATCATCGAAGTGTACTACACCGAGTACACCAAGACGAGCCTTTTCCCCTCCCTGGAAGAGGTGAAGAACTTCACCCACATCAACGTGGGCCACGTCCGTTTCGAGGACAAGGATGCCGGTACGGGCATCGAAATTCCGGCCGCTTCCATCGATCTGGTAAAGAAGTTCGTGAAATACAAGGAAGAGTATCCGGATCTCAAGGTTAAGCTGCAGATGGGCGGCTGGGGCAAGAATGCCGACGGCTGGTCCCAGATGGCCGGCGACCCTCAGAAGCGCAAGGCCTTTATCGACGGATGCAAGGCCATCTGCGAGCAGTATGGCGTGGACGGCTTCGACATCGACTGGGAGTATCCCACCTATGCCGCCAAGGATGATGGCCACGTGAACGGTGCTTCTCCCGAAGACTGGGGCAACTTCGTCACCCTTTTCAAGGAGATGCGTGAGGCGATGCCCGACAAGATTCTGTCCTATGCGGCATCGGACAGCGGTAAGTATACCGACAACGAGGGTGTGCTGCCTTACATCGACTACATCAATGTAATGACTTATGACCAGGGTAACCCGCCCTATCACAATTCTTCGCTGTACCGCAGTTCCATCACCGGCAGCCGCTGCTGCGCCGAGGCTATCGAGGGGATCTTCCACGGCAATCAGCATATCCCGTACCAGATGATGAACTTCGGCCTGGCTTTCTACGGCCACGGAGACGGCTATAAGGCGAGCGCGGGCAACCGCTATCCGTCCCACGTAGACTACAGCAAGCTGGAAGACATCTTCTTCAACAACACCTGCGACGGCTACGACGTTAAGGGAGTGAACTACCGCATCTGGGACGATGTGGCCAAGGTCCCTTACCTGGGAGACGCCCTGGGCAAGATGTACGCTTCCTATGAGGACATCGAGTCCCTTAACGCCAAGGTGTCTTATGCCAAGGACCACAATATGCTGGGCGTGATGATTTGGGAATATCGTCACGACAACGACGAAGGTACGCTGCGTCACGCCGTGAAGGCTGCTATGGACGGCCATCCGCTGCCTCCGGGCCGTTACGAGAGACCCGACGAAGCCAAACCCAGGGAACTGCCGGTGATGGGCAAGCATACCAAGTTCGTGCTGGGCGCCAAGGGCGAAGGTGTCGACAGGGTCGAAGAACTCTCCGGCCTGTGCCTGAGCAAGGACGGCGACTTCCTGTGGGGTATCCACGACAAGGGAACCCTGTTCCGGATTAACTTCGACGGTACCTTCCAGAAGCAGTACTACCATAGCGCCGATTTCGAGGCTATCACCATAGATCCTGCTACCGGAGACCTGTATATCGGCCTGGAGAGCACATCCAAGTCGGCCTATAAGATTGCCGCTCCGAACTACAACACGCACGAGTCTATCGGCTTTGTGGTCGAGGGGGCCGAGTCTATGGGTAACTCGGGTGTCGAGGGTATTGCCTGGCACAAGGGTAACCTGTACTTCGGCGCGCAGACGGGTGCCCGTCTGTTCGAGTACACGCTGGACGGCACGCTGTTGTCGAAGAAGAGCCTGCGCGATGTTACTTCTACCATTTCCGAGGTGGGAGACCTGTGCTATGACCCGGTAAGCGACTATCTGTGGGTGCTGGATTCCAATTCCAACAAGGATAAGCCGCAGTACCTGGGCTTTACGCTCTATCTGTTCACCGGAGACGGCAGCAAGATGCTCCAATCTTACTATGTGGGAGACTTCGCCAACTGGAACCCCGAAGCTGTCTGTGTAGACCATAAGAACAACTGCATCTGGATTGGTGACGACTGCGACACCGGCAATCCTTCCTGGCTGCACAAGGTCGAGTTTACCAACCTCTAGCAGTGTAATTCTTGCTTTTTCTCGCTCGGCTTCAACTACTTGATTACCAGTATATTACGAAATTCTCTTTAGGCTGATTGGCCTAAAGAGAATTTTCCAAATGTCTAATTTCCAGCCACTTAAGGTCCGACCGAAGAAATAGGCCGCTTTGAAAAGAGTTATCTTCGGCTGAACACTTTGTGGCTCATATCTATAATTTAGATAATTTATTGTAATTCTAGATGTTTATTGTAACTTTGTATCCGTGATGAGAATCATAGCCAGACGGACGCTGGTAGAATTCTACACAAAGCATCCGGATTCGCAGACTGCTTTGGAAGAGTGGCACAAGAAGACGAAAGAGGCAAAATGGAGTTGCTTCGCCGACTTAAAGAAGACTTTTAGGAGTGTAGACTCTGTCGGGAATGGACGATATGTCTTTAACATTAAAGGAAATAGTTATCGTCTCGTTGCTTTAATTCTTTTTAGTACGGGGATGGTATATGTCCGATTTGTCGGGCCGCATGCCGAGTATGACAGAATAACGGATATAAAGACTATATGATATGACAAAGATTGTAACAGAGAACCAGTATAATGCTGCAATGGAGAGAATCGATGAACTGCTGAAGGTGGTGAATGATCAGACTCCTGCAGATGATAAGGACAGTGTGGAACTTGTCCTTCTGTCCAACCTTGTGGCCGATTATGAAGAGGAACATTTCCCAATTAAGAACCCGTCTCTTGTGGAGGTTCTTAAACTGAGGATGTTCGAATTGGGCCTGACGCAAACCGGCCTGGCCCAAAAACTGGGAATGAACCAGTCCAAAATCAGTGAAATCATATCGGGCAAGGCCGAGCCCACTTTAAAGCAGGCTCGGAAAATGTCTATTGAGTTGGATATCGCTCCAGCTATCGTTTTGGGAATATAATAATCATCCTTCTACTTCGCGCCGAAGCGGCCGGCGAAGAGGATGGCGCCGGTGCTGGCTTCGGAGATCAGGTACAGGAAGGGCTGATCGGCGTGGAAGACCACGGTTTCGCCGGGCCCCGCAGACGTGCACTTTTCCATGCCGGCCATAGAGATGGCGGCGGCTTCGGCGCCTTCTTCGTCCACCTTGATGATGGCGTCCTGCTGCACAAAACTCAGGCACAGGGCATAGGGTGACATGGCTGTGAAATCGGCCGATGTGCGGTCAAAGGCGAGCGGCATGCCCATCTCGGAAAGGATGTCGTTCAGTCTGATGTGGTACTTGGTCTCGAACTTGGGCAGCCACAGGTCTACTTCATAAGAGCGCATCCCTTCTCTGACAGCATGCCAGCCGGTTTTTTTCAGGTCGCTGACAACTTCGGCCAGTTTGTGCCCCTGCTGCGGCAGGAAGACGGTCATGCTGAAGGCACCGTTGCCGTACGGCACGCGCACGGCGCGGAAGATATTGTCCTCGGTGTACGTCATCTGGTGCGTCTGTTTCATCATGGACACCGTGCTCTTGGTACCATCTTCGGCCGTAAACGGCTCCGGAGCGGTAGCGTTGGTAGGGAACTTGTCGGTCCACTGGCTCTTGAAATACAGCGCATTGATCAGATAGGCCAGGATGTCGGAGTTCACTTCGTCCAGAACTTTGGGAATGAGGCCGTTGGTATTCTTGGAACACCAGCCGTTGATGGCCTTGAGGGAGCCTTCGTTGTCGGAGAAGTCCAGGTTGGACACTTCGGCCATATAGTATTGGCCGACGGTTTTCTTGTAGGAATCGTTCAGCGGCCAGCCGTCGTCCACGAAGATGGCGTTGGCCAGGCTTAGCTTGGTCTTCTTGTCCAGGAGGTGAAGTTGCTGCAGCATGGACAGGCAGAAGTCGTTCACCGAGGCCACATCATCGGCTCCGTAACCCAGGACATTGCAAATCTGGGTGGCGGTTTCTCCCTGTGCTCCGTTCAGGACCATTCCCAGCAGGAACTGCATGCTGAGCGGGGAGATGACATAGTCTTTGTTAGTAGCGGCGTTGATCTGCTCCAGGAAAGCCAGGCCGAAGGTATCTCCCTTCTGGACCAGTTCGACCGATTTGGTCGAGAGCTCGATGGGATTCAGGGGATTATTCTTGGGGTCGTCGTCGGGTTTTACGCACGAGACGGCAAGGACTCCCAGAATGGTGATGATAGCAAGTTTACGCATGTGAATAGTTTTTAAGGTGTCTTTTTTTGCTGCAAGTATGGGGCCAAATGCCAAAAACGGAGGCATTTCCTTGATAATGTGCACAAAACTGTGGTGTGGTGGGCTTGTTTTTCGTAAATTGTGAATAATCTTTCGCAAATTGTCAAATAAAAAGACTTGATTCCGTGTTACTTTGCAATCGACTAAGGAAAAGTTGGTTATTAGGTTATCGTTATTTCGGTTTAACCAAAAAATGCAGTCCGGGTGTGAACCTCGACTGCATTTTTTTTGCCAGCATCTTGCGAAGTGAAAAAAAGTTAGTATCTTTGCATTCCCGTCCGCTGTGACGGAGTTTCAACGCTTTAAGCCCGGAGGGGTGGGTGAGTGGCTGAAACCAGCAGTTTGCTAAACTGCCGTACGGGTTATTCTGTACCACGAGTTCGAATCTCGTCCCCTCCGCCAAATGCCTCCTGCAGCGATGTGGGAGGTTTTTATTTTAGTTGTGAATGCCGGAGATAACTCCACAGACCGTCCAGGGAATCGTCCATTCAGATCCCAAGTGCTTCCGCAGCTTGTATGAGGCTTATTATTCATACCTCTGCGGATTGGCGGTGAGTTATATTCACGATTTCGAGAAAGCCCGCGAACTGGTCAACGACGTCTTCCTGCGCGTATGGGAGCGCCGGGCACAACTGAAGTATCCGCCCCTCCCGTACTTGATTTCCGGTGTCCGCAATGCCTGCTACAATTATTTGAGGGACAGCCGGGGTGCCGGAAGCATTTCGCTCTCGCTGTTAGAACGTGTGCCGGATGTCGCCCTCTACGACGAAAACGAGGTAGAGGATATCGTCAAGTTAATTTCCGGGCTGGCCCTGCAGCTGCCGAAGCGCTGCTCCGAGGTCTTTTATCTCCATTTCAGCGAAGGCCTGGACACGGCCGAGATAGCCGAGCGCCTGCGCATTTCTCCCTCCACCGTCCGGGTGCAGTTAAAAATTGCCCTGGATAAAATCCGCGAAAGTCTTAAAAAGTAAAAGAAATAAAAAATTATCAATCCGCCTTAAACGCCAGGGCGGTTTTTTGTGTATATAGGGTCAGAAATACTATTGTACGCGCGTATTATGACCGAAACACAAGAAAATCTGCTGGCCGCCTATTTTGCCAACCAGCTCACAGACCAGCAAAGAGAAGAAATCCTTACCCTTTTAGATACAGATCCCGAATTTGCCTCCCGCTTTGCCCAGATGGAAGAAGCCTACGTGGCCGCCTTCATCCCGGCGTTTGAAAAGACTAGGGAGGAAGATTTCCGGATTCTGGAGGAGAAAATCAATCCCCGCCGCCGGGTGTTCCCGTTCTGGAAACCCTTTGCCGTCGCCGCCAGCATCGCGGCCGTCATTGCCTGCGGCCTGGCTTTCTACAACGGAAAGAAGTATCAGGATGCCGAGCGTTTCATCGCCCAGTCCGATGTCACCACCGTCTCTGCCACGCAGGGATTCGGCACACAGACCCTGCTCCCGGACGGCACGCGTGTCTTCGTGAACGCTGCTTCTTCCGTGAGTTTCGGGAGGGATTTCGGCCGGGAAGGCCGGGAAGTGAAGATGGAAGGCGAGTGCCTCTTCGAAGTGGCCGCCGATGCCTCCCGTCCGTTCCGTGTCCACGCAGGAAACACTTGTGTTACGGTTAAGGGAACCGTCTTCAACGTACGCAGTTATGCCGACGAAGCCTCCATTTCCGTGTCTCTGCTGGAAGGTTCCGTGTTGCTCAGTTCCCCCTCCGGAGAAGTAACGCTCCGTCCCGGTACCTGCGCCATCGTCTCCCGGGAAGACGGGAAAATCCGGATGGAAAAAGCAGATCTGTCCGTTTCGGAATGGACCCGTGGCAAAACTGTTTTCACCGACAAAACCATCCCCGAGATTCTGAGTTACGTAGAGCGAATCTACGGTGTCCGCTTCCTCTACAACGAAGACCTTTTCCAGGGAGAACGCTTCACCGGCATCATCTCGTCCCGGCTTTCCATCGATGAAATCCTCTCCTACATAGACGTAGACCAAAAGTACGTGTGGCAAAAGCAGGAAGACTCGATCGTAATCCACAAAAAATAACACACACACCATCCTATTCATTCTATCCATCTATCCATTCTATGAAAAAAATAACCACAAAGATTCTGGCCGCCGTATTCTGGCTCCTCCTGTCCCTGGCACCCGCCTGGGCCCAGGATGCAGGGAGCACGAAGATTTCGGTCTCCTGTGACGGGACGGTCAAGGAAGTCCTTGACATCCTGTACGAGAAGATTGACGGTAGCCTGCTTGTCCGAAGCACGGATGTAGACCTTTCCCGGAAAGTGAGCATCCACGAGACCGAAGTGACGGTCAATGAAGTCCTGAGCCGGCTCTTTGAGGGCACGGACATCAAGTGGACCATCAACGGCAAGCAAATCCAGGTTTATCGTCCGCAGACCAAGGAACCTAAGCCCAAGGGCGGGAGCCGGACCGTGAGCGGTACCGTCATCGACGAAAGCGGCCTGCCGGTAATCGGTGCTGTCGTCCTCCTGGAAGGAACCGGGACGGCCAACATCACGGATGAGGACGGCCGCTGGTCCCTTACCGTCCCGCAGTCGACTCGCGCCCTCAAGGTTTCCTGCCTGGGCTATGCCGATGCCTGGCTTTCCCTGGGGAACGAGACAATTTATGCGATGACCCTGAAGGAGGACATCTCTCTTTTGGAGGAATCGGTGGTCGTGGGCTACGGCATCCAGAAAAAGAGCGTAGTGACGGCCGCCATCTCCAGTGTGAAGGGAGAGCAACTCGCGGGGATCGCGCCTACGCGTGTCGATAATGTATTGAAAGGTATGGTTTCCGGCGTTACCATCACGCCGGCCTCCGGCCAGCCCGGCAGCGGAACGCGCGTACGCATCCGCGGTACCGGTACCATCAACGACTCCAACCCGCTGTACATCGTGGACGGAATGCCCGTCACCGGCGGCATCGAATACATCAACCCGGCCGATATCGAATCGGTAGAAGTGCTCAAGGACGCCGCCTCGGCCGCCATCTATGGTGCCCGCGGCGCCAACGGCGTTATCCTGGTCACTACCCGTCAGGGCTCTGAAGGCAAGAGCACGCTCAGTTACAATGCCTCCTATGGCATCCAAAACCCCTGGAGAATGCCCTCGGTCCTGAACGCTACGGATTATGCGCTCATTATGAACGAGATGGAAATCAACGCCGGCCGTATGCCCATCTATTCGGACCCTTATTCCTTCGGGGAAGGCACCAGTTGGGTGAATGAAGTCTTTAACCGGAATGCTCCCGTGCTGGACCATCAGCTGAGCGTCTCCGGCGGCAACGCCAAGATGAACTACTTCATCTCCGGCAGTTATTTCTACCAGGAAGGTATCATCGGCGGTAACTACAACCACTCCAATTACAGCCGTGCCACCCTGCGGGCCAACAACAACTACACCGTCTTCGACGCCGAGGACCGTTCTTTCCTCAAACGTCTGCGCCTGGGAGTCAATATCACCTATTCTCACGACAACTCCAAGTCCATCCGCGCCAACTCCGAACAGGGTTCCGTGCTGGGCTCTGCGATGTCCCTCTCGCCGATGCTTCCGGTCTATGCCGAGAATCCCGAAGCCCTGCTGGCCGAACATCCCAATGCCATCAAGGATTCCGAGGGACGGCCTTTCTCCATCGCCGGAGACCAATACGCGATGATGCCCAACCCGCTTTCCATCCTGCATATGCCCATTGACGACTACATCCAGGACAAACTGGTGGCCGGCGGCTATGCCGAACTGGAGATTATTCCCGGGCTGGTGTTCAAGTCCTCCGTGGGAGCCGACCTTCTCATTGTCAAGGACGACGGCTACAGCCTTCCCTACTATATGAATTCCAACCAGCAGAACGACGGTTCCACAGTCTGGTCTTCCCTGAGCCGAGGGTTCTCCTGGCAGCTGGAAAACACGTTGTCCTATACGTTCACGCTGGGAGAGAATCATCATTTCGTGGCCCTGCTGGGCCAGAGTGCCTATTCCCACGGGTCGGCCTATGTGAGCGGCACCAGTTACAAAATCCGCAACGCTTCCCAGCCCTGGATCGATGCCACGGACCAGGACTCGAACCAACGCGGCGCAAGCGGGTCGCCGGATCCCCAAAGCCGTCTGGCCTCCTATTTCGCCCGTCTGAGTTACAACTACCAGGAGCGTTATATGGCCGAATTCACCCTGCGCCGGGACGGTTCCTCAAACTTTTCCCCGGCCAACAAGTGGGCCAACTTCCCGTCCGTCTCCCTGGGCTGGAACATTATGAACGAACCTTATATGGCTTCCGTCCGTCCCTCCTGGCTGGACCGCACCAAACTGCGCGTAAGTTATGGTGTGAACGGTAACCAGAACATCGGTTCCTTTGCCTACACCTCTATGATGCGCGGCATCGCCGGCTACCTTCTGGGCGTGGGCAACTTCACCGCCATCGCCCCCGGTATCATCCCCACCGCCTATTCCAACGCAGACCTCAAGTGGGAGGAATCCTCCCAGTTCAACGTCGGTTTGGATCTGGGTATCCTGAAAAACCAGCTGAGCATCTCGCTGGACTATTATGACAAGCGTACCAACGGGATGTTGATGAAGATGGCCCTGCCCTCCTACATCGGCAATTCGCTTCCCTGGGGCAACGTGGGTAATATGCGCAACTCCGGTTTCGAGTTCGACTTTACCTGGAAACAGCAGTTGGGGGATTTCGGTTACAGCGTGGGCGCCAACGGCTCCTACAACAAGAACGTGCTCCTGAAAATGGGTAACGAGACCGGCTATCAGAACTACGACACCGTCCAGGGTACCCTGGGAACCATCTCCCGAGGAGAAAACGGCAAGCCCTTCCCCTTCTTCTGGGGTTATAAGACAGCCGGCATCTTCCAGAGCGACATCGAAGCGATGGCCTATGTCAACGAAAGAGGCGAGCGCCTGCAGCCCAGTGCCGTGGCCGGCGACGTCAAGTTCGTCGACGTAAACGGAGACGGAGTCATCGACGACGACGACCGCGTGATGATCGGCAAGGGTATGCCGGACTGGACCTTCGGCGTCAATCTGTCCGCCACCTGGAAAGGCTTCGACCTTACCGCCAACTTCTATGCCGCCGTAGGTTGCGACATCTTCGACGCCACCTACCGTGCCGACTTTCCGAAGGTGAATATGCAGTCCTATATGCTGGGCCGATGGACTGGTTCCGGTACCTCCAGCCGCCTGCCCCGCCTCACCGGAGACGCAGACGGCGGCGCCAACCAGAACTGGCGCTGCTCGGACCTGATGGTCTACGACGGCTCGTTCCTGCGCCTGAGGAATCTCACCCTGGGATACACCCTGCCGGAGCATATCACCCGTCACGTGTTCATCTCGAAACTTCGTTTCTACCTGAACGCCGAGAACCTCTTCACGCTCACTCCCTACCACGGGCTGGATCCGGAAATCTCTTCCGGAGGCACCTCCCTGGGAATCGACAGGGGCGTATATCCGCAGGCCCGCACCTTATCGGCCGGTATCAACTTAACCTTCTGATGCACCCTATGAAAGCGAAATATATCCTTTTATCCCTTCTCGCCGTGCTGGGTTCCTGCACTACCTCCTTCCTGGAGGTGGAGCCCACTACCATCATCCCGGAAGAGGACAGCTATAAGACAGAGTCGGACATCTCCAAGGCCCTGATGTCGGCCTATGCCCCGCTCATCGCCCTGGACTTCTGCCGCAGCGATTTCACGCCCAAGGGCGAGTATCATCCCTACCAGTTCATCTCGGACATCCTGGCCGATGATTACAACGCGGTGGGCGGCAGCGGTGAAGCCGACTGCCCCTATCTGCAGCTTATGTTCAAATACCGCCTCACCCCGCAGCAGAGCCTCATTTCCCTTTGGGAGGCCATTTACAGGGGCATCTACCGCAGCAACATCGTGGTAAACCGTATTGACGAAGTGGAAGGCATCTCGGAAGCAAACCGGGACCGCTATGTGGCCGAGGCCAGATTCCTCCGCGCCTTCTACTATCACATCCTGTGGAAGTTCTGGGGCAACGTTCCCTACTACAACGTGAACCCGAACGGAAAAGACGTCCCCTACATCGTTCCGCAGTTTACGGCCGACCAAGTCTACGACAAGATCATCGAAGACCTGGACTGGGTTACCTCGGAGGACCGCCTGCCCGAAGCCGTTACGCTTACGCAGGTGGGCCGCGTAAACCGTTACGCCGCCTATATGCTCCGTGCCGACGTCGTGATGCTCCAGAAAGATGCTTCCCGCTACAGCAGCGTGCTCAAGCAGTTGCAGGATATCATCGACTCGGATATTTACGCCCTGATGCCTGACTTTGCCGACATCTGGCAGGAGTCCGGCGAATGGTGCTGCGAATCCATCTGGGAGATCAACTACTCGGACAATCCCTCGAACCGCGAGTGGGGAGACGAATACGCTCCCGGCGGCACCATCTATCCCACGTTCATCTGCCCGGATTCCTATAAGGGAACGCGCTTTGCCCGGGAAGGCTATGGCTTCGGTCCTGTGAGCAAGGCCCTCAAGGCCGCCTATGCCGATGGAGACCAGCGTCGCGACGCCTCCATTATGGACTTCAACACCGATGCCCTGCCCGGAGAGAAATACAACCCCCGTATGGGAGATACCGGGATGTTCAACAAGAAGTATATGGGCCGGGCCGACGGATATTCGGCCTATATCGGAACCGGCAGCCCGGAACTGAACTTCCGCTACAACCTGCGCATCTACCGTTACTCGGAGGCCCTTCTCCGCGCTTCGGAACTGCTGGTCCGCACCGGCGGCTCGCAGGCTCAGGCAGACATTTACCTGAATATGGTTCGGGCCCGCGCCTTTTCCACCACGGTAGACCAGTTGCCCGCCAGTCTCAAGAAAACCGCCACCCTGGACAACCTCCTGGATGAATATCGCCTGGAATTCGCGATGGAAGGTCACCGCTTCTTCGACCTGGTCCGCTTTGACAAGGCCGATGCCGTCCTGGGCGCCAAAGGTTATTCCGCGCTCAAGCGCTACCTGCCCATTCCGCAGTCGGAGATCGACCGCAGCGAAGGCACCCTCAAGCAAAACGATTATTAAAACAAATATTAAATATATACCACAATGAAGAGCATCATCAAACTTATGACCGTCGCCGCCCTGTGCGCAGCCCTGGCTGCCTGCGGCGAGAAAAACAAGGGCGGTGAAGAACCCGCCGGCAAACCTGTCATCACTCCCGATATGTTCTCGGTGAATGCCAACTCAGAAACGGGCGTGGTTGTCTTCCAGTTCCTGGATGCCAACCTGAATCCCTTCTGGACCGTCAAGGACCCCAACAACGAGACTATGACTTTCACAGACCGCAATGTTACCAAGACCTTCGAAGCGAAGGGCCCGTACAGCGGTACGCTGGTAGCCTACGGCGCCGCAGGCCAGAGCGACCCGGCCGAGTTTAACTTCGTCATTGGAAACGGCTCCTGGGATTCGGATCTGAGCTACATCGAAAATATGCTTATGGCCAACACCTGGAGGCCCTACTTCCTGGGCTGGAAAGGCGGAGAAGGCGAGGAGAGCTGGGATTCTGTAGACAAGGCTCCCGGATACCTCTTCGACGACCGTGTCGTCTTCAAGAAAGGCGGGGTCATCGAGTGGAACCAGGCCGAAACCAAAACCATTTATGACGACCGCGTAGGCGGCGTGGAGTATTCGTTTACCGGCAGTGAGAAGTGGGCCTATGTGAAGGAGGGCGACAAAGAGTACCTCCAGTTCTCGAACGGCGGTTTCCCGGGCATCCTGGCCGACGAAGCTTCCAAGAATGGCAAGTACCTGATTACCGATGTAACTGCCACTTCCGTCACCCTGAACTACTATGTGGTCCAGGAAGAGCCTTACTGGCTGTATGTGACCCTCGCCCCCGAAGACTGGGTGGCACCGGATCCGTCCATCAACACCGACGTTACCGTAGATGAGGCCAAGGCAGCCCTCTCCGGCAAGAAGTTCAAGATCTCCGAACTGGGCTGGTGGGGCGGCACGCCTGGTGGCGAGGATTACTGGGAATATTTCACCGCGGCATCGGAGGGTGAACTTCCCGCCTATATGAATAACGATTATATCACTTTCAACGCCAACGGTTCCCTGGTATATGAACTTGCTATGGACGAGATTGTCAAGGAAGGGGAAGATCCTAAGAGCGGCCATTTCATCTACAATGATGCCGGTCTTGTCGATTATACTGCTACCGGCAGTGAGAAATGGAGCGTTATCACCGACGGCGGTGCCACTACAGTCCAATTTGCCGACGGTGGTTTCCCGCTGGCAATTGCCGGTAATGCAGCGGTAGCCTCCACGGAGCCGGAATACTGGTTCGGCCAAAGCGGCAAATGGCTTGTGATGTCCATCGATACGGACGGAACTGTGCGTCTGGATATCTACCAGAGTTTCAATGGACAGTATGTTTCCGTATCCCTTACCCCTGTCGCTGAATAAATCCCGGCACAATGAAGCACCTTCTTTTCTTCATACTAAGTGGTTGCTTGATTCTCGCGTCCTGTTCCGGCAAGGATCCGGTGTACTGGTACAATCCGGAAACCGGAACAGGGAGCGCGGGGAGCAATGTTCCCTATTATCCGGAAAAGCCCGGCAGCGGCAGTTCCACGAACCCTACGGACGGCTATGCCCCCGCGGGTTACAACCTGGTCTGGAGTGATGAGTTCACCTCGGCTACGCAGCTCTACTCGGACTGGTACTTCGAGTCCGGCGGCACCGGCTGGGGTAACGGCGAACTGCAGTACTACTGCCCCGCAGGCACTTTTGACGCCACGGGTCAGAAGACGGCCGCGCTCACCAGTGACGGCACGCTGAAGATCACGGCCTACAAGATTGCCGACCAGTACAAGGCCTACACCAACGGGAAGTCCTACATCTCGACCCGTATGAACACCAACAAGGGCTGGATGCATGGCTACATCGAGATGCGCGCCAAACTGCCTCTGTCCAAGGGGATGTGGCCCGCTTTCTGGATGCTGCTCAAGGGCGGTCCCTATTGGGTGCTGGATCCCAGCAAGACGGGAGCCGAGATTGATATTATGGAGTATGTAGTCAATCCTCCGGACAATCCGAAGGATGTGGTCTATTTCTCGGCGCACAGCTACAATGCCACCCCGGAAGGGGCCGAAGGCAAGAACTCCGGCTATGTAGATCCGCAGACTCACGTCAAGTATGCTTACTGCCAGTGGGTCAAGGTTAACAAGCCCGAGGAGTGGCACTGTTACGGAATGGAATGGACGCACGAGTTCATCCGCGGCCTGTTGGACGGGGTAGAGTATTTCTATGTACCCAATCCCAAGCCCAACGAGGTGGATCTCGCAACCTGGCCGTTCGACCAGGTGTTCAATCTCAAGCTCAATCTCGCCGTGGGCGGCAGTTGGGGCGGTGAGCCCGCCGCTACCTTTACCGAGGACTCGTACGAGATTGATTGGGTAAGAGTTTTTCAAAAATAGCGAATTATGAAAACACTAGAACTAGAATATACCACCCCCACATCGACTCTGGTCGAGATTCAGATTGAACAGAGTATAGCCGTCCTCTCATATGACAAGACGAACGGAACCAATAACTTCGACGAAGACGAAGAGGAAGAGATCTAAAAGAATACAGCCATGAAAAAGATTTGGAAATATATGATGGTTGCTCTTGCGGGTCTTGCCCTGCTTGCTTGCAGCAATAAGGAACTAGTTCCGGAAGAGGAGCCCGTTGAGGAAGGTTATATCTATAACATTGAAATAGTTCAAACCAAGGCCGTTTTTGATGAGAATCATATGGCCTGGGAGGGGGGCGATGTGATTGGCTGGTTTACTGACAAGGCCGGCAGCTCGGAGATTGATATGTTTAAAGATCCCCGCCGTTTCACCGTGAGCAGCACAGCTGCTATGGCGGCCGGGTCTAAGGTGTATGCCTACGCGCCCTATAAAGCTGGCGAGCAAAGCGAGACGGCTGCGCCGCTGAGTATTCCTACGTCTCAGAGTGGTGACGATATCAAGGACGCAATGCCTATGGTGGCACTGCCAATCGAACTGGCGGCTGATATGGATGCCGATACTCCCACGTCTGCCGGGCAGGCCTACTTTATCGGCCTGGGCTCTGTTATCAGGTACAATGTGTACACGTCGGATAATACCTACGGTGAAGAGAAGGTGGAAAGCATTACCTTCACCTCCACGTCCAACATTGCCGGTGACTTTACGGTAGATCTCACGGGCGTATCCGAGGAATCCCTTCCTACCATTGACGGCTTGGACCAGAAATCTGTCACTTCCACTCTGCCCATCGCCACTACCGTGGGTAATAGCAAGCCCAATGGCATCAAGGTTTACCAGGTTATTGCGCCGGGGACCTATTCCGGTACGATTAGAGTCTTTACGGATCAGGCTGTTTATGAGTATAGCATTAGTAACAAGGTGTTTACCTTTGGTAAGATTAAACCATTCAATGTAGATTTAGCCAGCGTCAATGCTACGCGGTTAAGTTGGACCGAGTATCTGTTGACGAAATCTGCATGGCGTCTTACTGGTGTAAAGAAAGATGGAGAGAGCCAGACAACTTCCGTTGGAAATATCGTTTCTTTCAAGAGAGATGGGACACTCGTGTTTGACTGTCTGGCAAATGATGGAAAGTCCTATGACCATACTTGGACGGGAAGCCTTATAGACATTCCTAAATACTATGGTTGGTCTCTTGATGATATGAGATGGAGCATCAATACACGAGATGAAAAGCGTTTCATCGATATTAACGATGGTTATCTTCTCGTTTATGTTCAAGGTGATCAAGGGAAGGAATACGGATATTATGAAATTGTCGAAATTAACGCCTCCTCGTTAACAGTCTCCATTAAAACGTATGGACAGACATATACTCTCTATTTTGAAGCCGCAGATAGATCACGCGCTTATGAGCATTCGTTTGCTATTGGAGATTTTGGACTTACAGAAGAGAATATTTGGTCAGATCCCATTACTGACAACTTGAGCGGAGTGTCCTGGACTCTAGCGAACGATCAAGGAGCATATAAGATCACTACGCCATGGGAATGGGCCGGAACTGTGATTTGGAACGGTTGGGCTTGGGAATATGAACCTACCGTTGTCACTCTTACCTCCTCATCTATTGGAGGAACGATCACATCTATTAATTTGGACTTCACAATCGGAGCTAATTGGGAGTTGACTGCGAATTGTACAGTCGGTGGTGCAGATTTCGGCACGCAGAATCAGCATTTTACTAATACTACAGGGGACACTCCAAAACAAACTGCGACTTTTACTGGTAATGGTAACGGGACGATAGTAATCACAGTTACTCAACCGTCGAATACTGGGACGCCCATTATGCTCCGAGGAATCAACGTGACATATTTACTTTAGTATTTATGGGATTTGATCCCTCCCCCCGGGGAGGGACCATTTAAAACAAAGAATATGAAAGACACTAAAGCGTATATACCTCCCACAGTGGAACTGCTGGAGCTCCGGACAGAGAGCACCATCGCAACGCTTTCCTACAACGAGGAGAACTTCACTGAGTATTTCGGCTTTGATTCAGAATATACCCTCTAAAACGACACTACGATGAAAAAGTTATTCAAATACCTTTTCGTTGCTGCCGCGGCCTGTACCCTGGCAGCCTGCGCCGTGAAAGAGGAACAGCCTATCGACAACGGCGAAGAATCTATTACCTTCTTCTTGAGCGACGAAGTAAAGGCCGTGATGGAAAACAACTATATGGCCTGGCAGGAAGGAGATATGATTGGATGGACCAACTCACGTGCCAGTTCCGGCGGTTCTTCCGTCGTGAATCTGGAAACCAATCCGCGCTCCTTCACGGTTACCAATAATACTGGTACACCCTGGGGAACCATCAGTTCGCATAAGACGACCTTCTATTTCTATGCACCCTATAAAGAAGGTTCGACAAAAAATGCCGTTCATTTTTCCATTCCCGCAGCGCAGGATGGAAAGCTGACGAACGCAATGCCCTTGGTGGCTGCCCCGTTCGAGCACACCGGCTCCATCAAGAATACCGAATCTGCCAGCTTCAACAACAATGAAAACCGAATGATCCAGTTTATGGGTCTGGCTTCCATTGCACAGTTCAAGGTATTCACCACCAATGCAGAATATGGTACTGAACAGGTCCAGAGCGTCAATTTCACCTCCGACTCCGACATTGCTGGAGATTTCACGGCCGATATTACCGGAGTGAGCGAGGAAAACCTCCCGACCATTACTGGGCTCAGCGGAAAGAGCATCACTGCCATTCTCGCAACTCCCGCCACCGTGGGAGCTAACAAAGCAGCGGCAATCGATGTGAATATGAGCCTTGCACCTGGCACCTGGTCCGGCACCGTGACCGTGGAGACCACCGGCGCTACCTATGTAATTCCGCTCAATAACGTCCCCTTCAACCGTGGCCGAATCAGACCCCTTTTCGTGGACCTCGCGAGTCCCAATGCCACCCGTACGCCGAAGAGCAGTGGCCCTGCCAGCCCGTATTGGCATACCTTTGCCAACGGCGACTGGGGTATCGGCCCTGTCAAAGACTGGGGCGGATGGGAAGATGGCTATTACTATGAGCAACTCACTCACCCTGTTACCCTTGACGGCGCTACTTGGGACCTGACCGACTCCGGTTACTTCGAATGGGCCGGAACTCAGGCAGAATCCGGCTGGCGTCACGGCATCCAGCTGGGGACGGGTGGTATGACGGTCTACTCCTTTAAATTGACCTCCTCCTCCTTCCCCGGAGAAATAACGAAAGTTACCCTGGGCTACAACTCCGGTATTACGGACGGCAGCAGCCTCACTGTCAGCTGTAAGGTGGGTGGTTTTGACTTTGGTACCCCCGTGGCACACGGTGACGGGGATTATGAAGCTGAATTCACTGGCAGTGCTTCCGGTACCATAGAGATTTCAGTTTCTTCCACGGCAAAAGGAGCCATTTATCTCTACTACGTCGCCGTAGAGTATGATCCCAACTCCGGTGGTGGTGCAGATCCCGGCCCGGCTTGCCCGTATTGGCATACTTATGCCAACGGTGACTGGGGTGTCGGCCCTGTCAAAGACTGGGGCGGATGGGAAGATGGCTATTACTATGACCAGCTCACCCATCCTGCAACTCTGGACGGCGCTTCTTGGAATCTGACCGACGCAGGCTACTTCGAATGGGCTGGAACTCAGGCAGAATCCGGTTGGCGCCACGGTATCCAGCTAGGGACGGGCGGTATGACGGTTTCTTCCTTTAAAATGACCTCTTCCTCCTTCCCCGGAGAAATAACGAAAGTTACCCTGGGCTACAACTCCGGTATTACGGACGGCAGCAGTCTCACCGTCAGCTGTAAGGTAGGTGGTTTTGACTTTGGTTCCCCCGTGGCACACGGAGACGGGGATTATGAAGCCGAATTCACTGGCAGTGCGTCCGGTACCATTGAGATTTCCGTTTCCTCCACGGTAAATGGAGCCATCTATCTCTACTACGTTGCTGTAGAGTATAATCCCAGCTCCGGTGGCATAGATCCTTTCGACAGTATGACGCCGGCCGAAATCCGTGCCGCCTATTCTCCAACCTGGCAGGATGAATTCGAAGGAAGTTCTGTCAATACCGGGAGTAATGGCTGGGCCTTCCAGACGGGTGGTACCGGTTGGGGGAATAACGAAATTCAGTATTACGTCAACCAGTCCGTCAAGATTGGGGGCACCACCTACAACACGGCTGAAGTGAGCGACGGAACGCTCAAAATCAACAGCTACAATGTTCCGTACCAGGGTAAGAATTATATATCTGCCCGTATGTACACGAAGCAGCACTGGAAGCACGGCCTCATTGAAATGAAAGCCAAGCTCCCTACAACCAAGGGCTGCTGGAGCGCCTTCTGGATGCTGCCCCAGTCCGGTTCTTCCTATGTGCGTGACGCCAGTATGGACGGTGGAGAACTTGATATCGTAGAGTATGTACCGAATGACGACCCGAAGAATGCTTACTTCTCTGCACACAGCTACTACACAACGAAGGAAGCCATAGATGAGGGAGATTTCGTTTACTACCCCGGCAACGTAGATTACCACGACAGCTATACTCTCAGTTCTAACACCACGGCCCAGAATGACTGGCATACCTATTCTATGGTGTGGACTGACAAGTACGTCAAGGCCTACGTGGACGACAATCTGTTCTACACCGCTCCGAACCCTTATCCGGGTCAGCACAACCTGCCCTATTGGGCATTCGACCAGGATTACTACATCCTGCTCAACCTGGCCATCGGAGGAGACTGGGGCGGCATTCCGGCTGCCTCCTGGCCCAATCCGGCTGTGTTTGAAGTAGATTACGTCAAGGTTTATCAATCCGGTTATTGATTAATATGAAACTACACCTTCTCCCTATAGTTCCCCTATTGGCCGCAGCCTGCACGCAGGCTCCTGTAGAAGAACTGCATGTCGTCCCCCAGCCGGCGCACCTGACCCGGCTGGAGGGGACGGCTCCGGTGTCCGAAATCCGCTTCGTCCGCGATGATTCCCTGGCTCCGGAAGCATACATCCTCGATGCCCGGGAAGACGGCATCACCATCACGGCGTCATCCCGCAGCGGCGAGCTATATGCTCTGTCTACGATCAAGCAGATGCTGCCGCCTTCCGCCCTCCCGTGGGATGGGGAGAAGGGCGTTTCGTGGCGTATCCCCGCCGTTCACATCGAAGATGCCCCTCGCTTTGCCTACCGCGGCCTGCACCTGGACCCCTGCCGTCATTTCTTTGACGTTGCCGAGGTAAAGCGCTACATAGACGTAATGGCCCTTTACAAACTGAACAATCTTCACCTGCACCTGAACGACGACCAAGGCTGGCGCGTGGAAATCAAGTCCCGTCCCCGTCTCACGGAAGTGGGTGCCTGGCGCAGCGGTTCCTGCATAGAGGCCGAGCACGGAAACTCCGACGGAATTCCCCACGGCGGCTTCTATTCGCAGGAAGAGTTGAAGGAGCTGGTGGCCTACGCGGCAGAACGCGGCATCAACATCGTCCCGGAAATCGACCTTCCCGGCCATATGCTGGCCGCCCTGGCTTCTTATCCCGAACTCGGCTGCACCGGCGGCCCCTATGAGGTCTGGACCCGCTGGGGCATTTCCGACGATGTGCTGTGCGTGGGCAAGGAAGAGACATTCCGTTTCCTGGAGGATGTGTTGGGAGAGATTTGCGAGGTTTTCCCTTCTCCCTATATCCATATCGGAGGAGACGAGTGTCCCAAGAAACGCTGGGCCTCCTGCCCGCGTTGTCAGGCCAAAATGAAGCAGCTGGGGCTTCGCGACACCGAGTACGGAACCAAGGAACAGTATCTTCAGAACTATGTAACCGCCCGTATGCAGGCTTTTCTGGAAGGGAAGGGCCGCAAGATTATCGGCTGGGACGAGATTCTGGAAGGGGAGCTGGCACCCGGTGCCACCGTGATGTCCTGGCAGGGGACCCAGGGTGGAATCGATGCATCGGCCCGCGGCTTCGACGTGATTATGTCGCCTTATACCTTCCTGTACCTGGACTACTATCAGAGCCGGGAGCGAGACAGAGAGCCCTATGCCATTGGAGGATACCTTCCCACGGAGCAAGTGTACAGCTATGAGCCGTTTGACGAACTGGATTCCTTCCAGCAGAGCCACATCCTGGGTGTACAGGCCAACTTATGGACGGAGTATATCCCTACCGCTCACCAGTTAGAGTATATGCTTCTGCCGCGTCTATGTGCCCTGAGTGAAATCCAGTGGTGCACGCGCGAGAACCGTGACTTCGTGCGATTCAAGGAGAGCCTGCATCACCAGTTTGCCATCCTGGACGCCCTGGGCTATACCTACTGCCAGGAGGTCTTTGGCATTATTGGGATGCCCCCCAACCAATATCCGGCCCGTACCCCCGAAGAATTGGAAGCCTACCTGGCCCAACCCACCGACCGCACGTGGTAATAATCCTCGTTTGGAACCTCCCGTTACGAACTTTTGACTGTTTTCTCGTAACGCCAGGATCCACGGAACCTCCCGTTACGAACTTTTGGTCAATTTCTCGTAACGGGAGGTTCCAAAGCGAGTGCCCGGGGCCCAAAGCCCCTAAATCCACCCCACTTCCTTCAAAATATAGTCCTGTCTTCCCAGGTACTGGATCACCCACATTACGTAGCGGATGTCCACGCATACGCACATGTTGTAACCATCCACCACCTCGTAGTTGCTGGCCAGGGATTCCTTGTTCCCGTCAAAGGCCAGGCCGATGAGTTCTCCATGGGCATTAAGCACCGGAGACCCGGAATTTCCGCCGGTAATGTCGTTATCGGTGAGGAAGTTCACGGGGAAGTCGGGCGGAGGCAGCAGGTATTTCCATTCCGTGGAATAGCAGAAATCGTAGTTGTTCGGGTCGTACTTTTCCCGCAGGCCTTTGGCCGTGCTCTGCCAATGTGCATACATGCCATCCCAGGGCCTCAGGGACTGTACCCGGCCGTAGCTGATACGCATGGTAGAATTGGCATCGGGATACTGCACCTTCCCCTGGGCGTCCAGGTAACGGTAGCGGGCACGGACATAGTCACGCTTCAGCTCGGTCAAAGCATTCAGGTCTTCGGTGTTGTTCATGTCCTGGATGCCCAGTTCCCGGATATACCGGTACAGGTAATCCTCCGAGAGAGGTCCCTGATAGTCCGACAGGACGCGTTTCAGGGTCTTTTCGCCAAAGCCCGCCACGCAGGAATTGTCCCAGATCCACTGGGCCATGGCCTTGTAGTCGGTTCCGAAGCGTTCCAGCATCTCGCGGTGGATGGCCCGGTAATACACGGTATCCATATTGGAAAGGAACTCCCGGATGGAGAACTCCAGCATTTCCTTCTCTACGCGCGGGTCGGTAGTCACCAGCCCGCGGGCCAGGAGAGTGCGCTGATGCTGAACACTATTGCGGCTGTTGCCGCCCATACGCATGATGGCCTGCCCCAGCTGCATGCTGCGCACCAGGGTTTCCCGGTAGTACACCTTGAGCCGCTCCACGTGGGCGTAGGCGTTATACAGGCTATCCAGGGAATCAATCAGGGAAGCCATGCCGGGGTCGAAGGCACGCATGCCCGCTTCCTCCTGCCGGCGCTGTTCCACCACGCCGAAGCGCTTTACGCAGATGCCTTCGCCTTCCTGCATCTCGGCCTGGTTGGTGAGGCCGAAGAAAGCGTTGGAATACTTGCGCCGGATATCATGGTCGGCGTCCATCCACTTGCGCATGATGTCCATCTGACGCCGGTGCAGGCGGTTCTCCACGGGCCTTTCCACGTTGATCTCCTGGTTAATCTCGGCCGACGATGCATAGCGCCGGGTGCTGCCGGGATAGCCGATGACCATGGCAAAGTCGCCCTCCTTGTACCCCTTGCGGCTGATATTCAGGTGCCGGGAGGGATGCAGGGGTTCGCCGTTGTCGTAAATGCGGTACAGGGCGAAATCGGCCTTATGCTGGGGCCATTCCCAGTTGTCGGCGTCTCCGCCGAAGGCCGCCACCGTCACGGGCGGGGCCGCCACCAGGCGGATGTCGGTGTACACACTGTACAGGCACATATAGTACTTGACCCCGCTCCACATGGTGGCCAGGCTGGCCTCCCAGTCGGGATACTCCTCTTTGTACTTCTTCTCCAGGAGCGCAGAGATTCTGCGGGGACCGTGAACCTGCCCTTTGGACTTTAGGTCCTGGACCAGTGCTTCGGCCTCGTCGGTCACATCCAGCACCTTGCGCAGGAAGAAGAACTCCTTGTCATGGATGGTGATTTCTTCGCCGCGGGTATGAGCCCAGAAACCGTCTTCCAAGTAGTTGTGCAGGGAGTTGGAATACTTGGCTACATCGCTGTAGGCGCAGTGATGGTTGGTAATGAGCAGGCCGTCTTCCGAGATCATGCTGCCGCTGCAGTAGAAACCCAGCGACACAATGGCGTCGGTGAGGCCGCCCGCCTCTTCGTTGTAAATCTCGCGGGCGCCCAGCTTGAGGCCGCGGCCCTGCATATTCTTTTCCAGAGCCCGGTCCAGGCACTGGACCAGCCACATACCTTCGTCGGCCCGTGCACCCGGGAGGATGCACAGGGCCAGCAGAAGGGTTATAAACAGGCGTTTAGTCATTGCGTACGCAGCGCAGGGCACCGGCAATGCGGTAGCTCACGTTTGTGGCGTTGCAGGTGTATTCGGCTTCGGTAGCCTTGTTGGTCATGGGCATGAAACCGCTGAACTGGATGTTCTTCAGGCCCGACTCAGGATTGCCGGTCGTGTTGTAGGTGGGATTGCCGGACTGGGTGGAACCGATCATCATACCGGAGGCGATGTGATCCTTGTAGGCGGTGAAGAAGCCCATAAGGGTACCCTTGGTGGCAGTATTGTTGGCAATGGTTACAGCGCCGAAGGCCTCCATATTGAAACCGTCTTCGTTCAGCAGCTTGATAGAGCCGTTGGAGCCGTCATAGTAAGGCGCGTCGGGGTTGGTGTCGATGTTCGACCCCTTGCCCACCAGTGCGGTAATATCGGCCTTGGTAGGAACGTGCCAGCCCTTCGGGCAGATACCCTGGACGCCTTCCAGTGCCTGAGCCTGTGCCAGGGTGGTGATGTCTCCGATCTTCAGACCCAGGGCGACTTCGGCCTGATACAGATAGCCGCGGGCTTCGATGACAGTGATGTCCTTGGAGAATTCGGCGGCCGTCTGGGCGGCGTTCACCACAACAGGATAGTATGCACCGGCGGTGACATTGTTGAGGTCGTCGCTAACGGTAATGCCTTCCGGCACGTAGCGCATATTCTGGGTCATCCACCACTTGCCGTCCTTCATCTTGGCTACGGTGTACTTGTCCTCATGATAGGTGATGTAACCGGCGCTCAGGTGCTCGATCAGGGTGTTGTCACCACCCAGTTCGCCGCCGTCTTCCCAGGCGCTGATCTCGCCGCTGAAGGCCACTTTCAGGTCGGCGGGATTCACAATCATGGAAATGCTGTACTGCATGCCGGACTTCAGTTCGGCTTCCTTCAGGGCCTGGCTAAGCTCGTTGCCGCCGGCGGTGGTAACCGTCGCAATCAGGGAAACGGTCTGGGGCGGGAGAATCAGGTCGTACTGGGTGGCGCTAATCTTGTGGGCTACGATGGTGCCCTCGGCCGAAGACTCATCCACGGTGGCGGTGAGGTCCTTGGCAATCTTGGCTCCCAGCTTGGCACCCTTCAGGGCGATGGAAGTGGGCTCGCCTTCGGCATTGTTGGTCACGTTCAGGACAATGCGGGTGAGCTTGTGCTTGAAGGGGAGGGTAACGGCGTGGGCGCTGGGCAGCACACCGGTCTTGGCGCCGGCCACGAAGTCCGAGGCCGATGTTCCGGCGCTTTGGTCGGCCTGCACGGCGAAGTTGGTGGGACCATTGCTGCTGTAGGGATAGTAGGCGATGATGGAGGCGGGGTCGGTGCCTTCTGCATACCACATGAGGCTGCCGGAGAAGACGCTGCCGTCAAAGACCATCTTCAGATTCTCGGCATAGATGTTTTCGTCGCCACGATACATGAAAATACCAATGGGGTCGCCGGTCTCAAAGGCGCTCTCGGTCACCTTGGTCATGACCGGGGCAATACGCACCAGTTGTTTCACCTCTTTTTCGGGAGTGGGTTCCGGGGTGGTACCCTTCTTTCCGCAGGCCGCCAGGGCCAGCAGGCAAGTGCCTAAAATGAAAATCTTTTTCATATTGCTAAAAGTTAAAATTTGTATCCTAATTGCAGATAGCTGGTTTGCCGATAAACGCCGGGCGCGAATTCGTGCTCCAGGGCGCGCGTGCCGTCGAAGCCCGCTTCAATGTACAGCGGCAGCCGGGCCAGGTTGTACCGCAGCGCCAGGCTAAGCTGGATGCGCAGGGCGTCGCTCACTTCCTCCTCCAAATTGAACCAGTCGGTCATGCGCACGGGGACGGTGCTGATGCCGATAGGCTCGACAGTGGCCATGCTGATTTGTTCGGAGTAGGAACCGCCGCCAACGAGGAAGCCGGCCTTCAGCTCCCAGCGCCGCGCCAGGGGAATCAGAGATTCCAGGGAGAAGAACAGGTGCGTGCCGCCGTCCAGGTCCATGTACGGGTACATGACGGTGCTCAGTTTGTTGTCGCGGTCAATGAACAGCGAGGCGTGCAGCCTAAAGCCGTCGGCACGCTCCAGCGTGTAGTACAGGTTCATCTCAAACGCCTTGACGGCGAAGACACGGTCGCTTCCCAGGATGGAGGGGGTGGTAACGCCGCCTTCGGTCACTCTCTCCAGGATGCTCTCGTCCAGCCGGGTATCGGTCCAGGAGTAATCAAAGCCAAAGCTGTGCCGGATGTCGTTTTCGAAGAAGTTGTATTGCAGCGATCCGGCCCAGCGTTGGCCGGGGAAGCGGAACCAGGTATAGCCCTTTTCTCCCACTTCGCCGCGGCTGCGCAGGTATTCCAGCTGGGCAAAGAACTTTTCTCCCGCCGAGAACTGCAGGGCCAGGCCCAGGCTAAGTTCGTTCACGGGCAGGCGGTCCACTCCGGGCTCGGCCAGATGAATACCGCTGCCATCCCATGCCTGGTAGGTGCCGTAGCGCATACCCTTGTCCAGGAAGGCATAGTAGGTTTCGGCACTGGCGGGGCCAATTTGCTCGGCCTGGATGAATTCCGAGCTCTTGCCGCCCACCAGGGAAGCACCCAGGCGCCAGCCTTCGCCCTGGTACAGCACCGAAGGTGTTATCTCCAGTTCCTGCCGATAAGTGGTATGGCGCAGGTCCTTGCGCTTGGCGTAGTTGATGCCCTGGAAGCGGATGCTTACACCGGGAATCCATCGGCTGCTGTTCTTCCAGGCCAGGCCGCCGGCCATGTCGTAGGTCTGGCGGCTCTTGTTGCCGGGTGTGAACTCCAGCACATCGATGGGGTAGTACCCCGGCTTGGAGAACATGGAGCCCATCATCTGCGTGCCGAATTCCTGCGTAAAGCCGAAGCTGCCCGTCAGCACCAGGTCCTTGAACTGGGTCACGGCCTGTGCGGCGGCGCCGGCGGTCCAGAGGGTCTTTCCCTCGGACCAGGTGCGGAAGTCGCCGGAGGTGAACTTGCCGAAGAGGCAGGCCTCGGCCTCCTTGCTGTTGGTTTCGTCGGTGGCCAGACCGGCCACGTTGCGGCTGTCGTGCCAGGCTTCCTGGGCACGGACGGCTGGGGCGCAAAGCACAGCGCCCGCGAGGAGCAGGGCGAGCCTACTCATGGAGAGACTGTGTTTCGCGTTCATATAAGTCGTTGCTTGAATTGTTGCTGTCGGCCAGCACCTCGTAGCCCTTCTGGGCCGATGCCTCCAGATTGGGCTTGCGCATGAGCGTGTGTCCCTTGTAGGTTTCGCTCAGGACCACGAAGCCGGCGTCAATGCTGGAGAGCAGGCGCTTGTGGTTGTCGGACGAACTGCCGTTGAACACCTCTACGCCGTCAATCACCCACTCCGGCGGAATGGTGGCCATCTGGATGGTGGATCCTGGCGTATTGCGTACCACGCCGGGCTGCAGTACCCAGTCCCGGATATCCACGTTCTGCGGCTGGAAGATGACAAAGGCGGGGGAGTTCAGCGACATGGTGTACGCATTGCTCTGGCCGGTCTTGATCACTACATCCAGGTAGCGCTCGGACTGGATCAGGTTGCCGGGCGCGGGATGATAGGTCTGGTTGTAGAAGTAGGTAGGGTTGTACAGGACAAAGTAGTCCGGCTTGTTCAGGTTCACCGACATCGGATAGGTGGCGGCGTGGTCAATGGCACCGCGCAGCACAATCACGGCGTCCTGGCCGGGATCCAGCGGGAAGCTGGTGCCGTTACCGGGAACGCACACGATGGCGTCCAGGATGGGCAGGAAGTCCGGCAGGGTACCGTCGGCCGCCGTCCAGGCGTTGTTGGCGTTGCTGTTGTACGGGGCTACGCTGCCCAGGCACAGGCCGTCCAGATAGGTGATAACATCACTGTTATTGTGCACAATCACATACTGGTCGCTCTGGTAAGTGCCCTGTTCGGGGGTCTTGGGGCAGCCGCCGCAGTAGATTTCCTTGATGACCAGCAGGCCGGCCCGGGAGTGGATCAAATCCAGGCTCACGGAGACGTCCTGGCCCGAGACCACCACGCGGTCCTTGTTGCCGTTGAAAACGTCCAGGCCGTCGCGGTCGCTCACAGACACGCGGTAGATGCCGCCCGGGAGGGTGACGGTGGCCTTGGCATCGGCCCCGGTCTCGATGGAGTAGGAGACCCCGCCGGCGATGTTCTCGATGGTGACGGCGGCGCCGCCGCGGGAGTCGAAGCCTGCGGGATACACGGCCGTCACCGTGAGCCGGTTCAGGTTCTCGGGTGCAAAGGGTGCGTCCATGTTCATGCACCCCGTGAGCAGCGCTACCGCTGCCGCCCATACTATAATTTTATTCTGCATGTTAATCCGTAATAGAAACTGGGGGTGAATATGGCGCTTACACCGGTTGCGTAACTGGTGACGAAGCGGCGGGAATTGGTAAAGTTGTTGGCAAAGAAGGAAAGTGACACGTGCTTTCCGATTTCCTTGGTCACGCTCAGGTTGGCGCTGAAGTAAGGGTCGTAGCCGTCGGGAGCGAAGGTGTACATGTTGCCCGAGCGCAGGATCAGGCGCTGCAGGTCCGGGTCGGCGGCGGCTGCATCATCCCACGGGCGCACGATGCCGTTCAGGTCCATGTAGGCCTGTGGATAGACCGCGGTGTAGGAGTTGCCGTCGTAGATATTGCCGCCGGTGGGCGTATTGTCGGCCCCGTTCACCGTGAAGGCGCGGCTGCTGGTGTACTGCGAGCGGCGCAGCAGGGCGGCCTCCAGGCGCAGGGTAATCACCAGGCGGGCGCGCGGGATGTGGGTGATGGCGGTAAGGTTGGCGTCCACATTGTCGGCCCGCCGTCCGTCATAGACGTTGGTGCCGCCCTTGTAGATGCCCACGTACTGGTAGGAACGGTTGGGCAGGGTGGTATGCGACCATCCGTTGCGGTACAGGTAGGACGTTACCTCCGAGGTATATTCCGTGTGGTTCCAGGCGGCGTCCAGCCGGAGGGTGGTGCCGATGGGCTTGATCTCCGGGAAATCCACCGTCAGTTCCACGCCGTAGCGGTGGACATCGGCCCCGTTCTCCTGCCGGCGGCTGGCGGCGAAGGTCTGGTCGGTCACCTTCAGGGTGCCGGGCACGTACAGGCCGTCCACGTCCTGGAAATAGACGTCGCCGGTCTGGTGGTCCACAATCACGTCGGGCTCGGTGACCATGGCATAGCCTGCCGGCTTCTCCATCATGTTATAGGCGAAGGGTTCGTATACCGTCCCCAGCTCGTACGGGTCTTTGGTCTTGTTGTAGAAGCCTACTACGGAGATCCTGGTCTTGAGCAGGGTGGCGTCTATGCCGATTTCCGAGTTGATGTTACGCTGCCAGCGCAGGTTCGGGTTGTACACCATGCTGTAGGGCTGGGTGTAGTACACGTAGGACGATCCGTCGGCCCAGGAGTAGCCCAGCGACAGCAGGTCCCGGTATTCGGGCTGCGGGAACAGGATATAGTAGGAGGGCAGTTTGCCCGCCACGCCCCAGCCGCCGCGGACGGCCAGTTTCTTGTTGATGGCCCATTTGGCGTTCAGGCGGGGGGACAGGATGCTCAGGTCGTTGTAGTTGGTACCCTGCAGGAAAACGGTCTCCAGGCGCAGGCCGGCCATCAGCTCCAGGGAAGTCTTGCCGATGGGGATGGTTACGTTGTCCTCCAGGTAACCCGACAGGGTGTGCATGTAGGGATAGTCGCTGTACGGGCGCGGACGGTAGCCGTCGGCCTCCAGCGAAGGGTCTTCGTAATATTCGCCCTGGCCCACGTTGCCGTCGGCCTTCCACTGCACGCCCGCCTTGACCAGGTTCTTCACCGGGCCCCAGTGGCGCAGCCAGTGGTATTTGAGCGAGGCGGCGAAGTCCAGTTCGCGGGAGTCCACGATCTGGTCGCTATAGTAGGTGAGGGGCAGGATGCTGGCCATCCAGTAGCCCTGTTCGGTGGCGTGCACGGCCGGCATGGGCGCGGCGCTGGAGTGATAGCCGTGGAACTGGCTGCGGCGGTCGTGGTAATAGACGGACCCTTCCAGGGTAAGGTTCGTAATCCAACTGCGGTTCAGCAGCCAGGTAAGCTTGGCGTGCGGGGTAAGGACGTTATCCCGTTCGCGGGTGTATTCTTCGGAATAGGCGTCGGGGTCGCTGGTGGTGTTCATGCCGCCCAGGTTGCCGGTGAGACCGGCTTCCAGCCGCAATACCTTATAAAATGTACGCGTGTAGTCCACCGTAATGCCGCGGCGGGTATAGGAAGTATAAGGCGAGGTAAGCTTCTTGGTGGCGCGGGCCCATTCCACGCCCACGTTCATCACGCCCTTGCCCAGGTCGAAGCCCTTGGAGACCGACACCTCGTAGGTGCGGGGGTTCACCGAGGCCACGATGCTCAGGGGCGTGCGTCCCTTCTGGGTGTTCACCTTGATGAGGCCGCTGCCCAGGTCTCCGTATTCGGCCGACGGTACGCCGGTGACGACCTCGATGCTTTCGATGTTTTCCACGCTAAGGCTTCGCGTGCCGATGCCGGAGAGTTCGCCGAAGGAAGCGTTGCCGCCCATGCGCACGCCGTTGATCTCCACGGCGGTGGAGAAGGCGGCGTTACCTGCCGCCAGCCCGCCCGAACGCAGGGAGAGGGCGTTGTCGGTGGTGAGGTCCGGGTTCAGCGTCTTGCCGCCCGGCAGCAGGGCCGTGATGCCGCCCATGCTGTTCATCTGCAGGTGGTCCAGGGCTGTTCGGCCGATAGTCTGGGTGGTGTTGATGTTGTCCTTGGACTTTTCGGCCGTCACAACCACCTCTTTCAGGGCCAGGGTGTTCAGTGACAGGCGGACGAGGATGCCGGGCAAATTACGGCGCACGCTAATCTGGCGGATTTCGGTCACATAGCCCAGGCAGCTCACTTCCAGGGAATAGTTGCCCTGCTGCACGTTGTCCAGGTTGAACTGGCCGTCGGCGTCGGTGACGGACCACAGGTAGTTTTCGTCCAGCCGCACCACGGCGCCCGGAATGGGGGTCTCGCCGCCGGCCTCTACCACCCGCCCCGAAATGTGCACGGGCTGGGCCTGCAGAAGGGAAGATCCCAGCAGGGCCAGAAGGAGGATGAGTGCTAGTTTTCTCATAGATTCTAAAACAAGGCAAATTTACGGATTTTGCCTTTCTTTTACAATCCTCATATTTAGGGATTTCTGCATCTTTACAAAGGTAGGAAAAAAGCCCGGAATTGTTCATAAATCTGTTAAAAAGTTTTTGAAAATCGGGAATTTAGTCGTATCTTTGCGGTCCGCAATTGTGCCCAAGTGGCCTCCAATGCGTTGTAAAACATTAAGTAACAATTAATTAACAAACACCAATGCCTGGTTTAATTGGAAAGAAAGTCGGAATGATTTCCGTCTTCGGTGCCGACGGGAAGAATATCCCGTGCACTGTCGTTGAGGCTGGTCCGTGTGTTGTCACGCAGGTTCGCACTGTAGAAACCGACGGTTATGCCGCCGTGCAGCTTGCCTATGACGAAAAGAAAGAGAAGCGCACCAGCAAGGCTCTGAAGGGCCATTTCGAAAAGGCTGGAACTACTCCCAAGAAGAAACTCGTGGAATTCGAGGCCAACTTCGCCGGAGAGCTCAAGCTTGGAGACACCATCACCGTGGCCGACGTCTTCACTGAGGATGTCAAGTTCGTAGATGTTGTCGGTACTTCTAAAGGTAAAGGTTTCCAGGGCGTCGTGAAGCGTCACGGTTTCGCCGGCGTGGGCGGTCAGACCCACGGTCAGCACAACCGTCTCCGTCACCCCGGTTCCATGGGCGCCAGCTCCTGGCCTTCCCGCGTTTTCCCGGGAATGCGCATGGCCGGCCACATGGGCAACGAGCGTGTGAAGGTCTTCAACCTGGAAGTTCTCAAGGTTATCCCGGAGAACAATCTGCTGGTTATCAAGGGTTCCGTCCCCGGAGCCAAAGGTTCTTACATTATTCTGGAGGCTTAAGCTATGGAACTTTCTGTTTATAAGATCGACGGAACTGAATCCGGAAAGAAGGTAGTCCTTGACGAAAAGGTGTTCGGCGTACAGCCCAACGACCACGTCATCTATCTGGACGTCCTCAATTATCTCGCCGCCCAGCGTCAGGGCACTGCCAAGACCAAGGACCGCAGCGAGGTTGCTTACTCCACCAAGAAACTCGGCCGTCAGAAGGGCGGTGGCGGTGCACGTCACGGTTCCCTCAAGGCTGGTATCTTCGTGGGTGGTGGTAACGTGTTCGGCCCCAAGCCGCGCGACTATCGCTTCAAACTGAATAAGAAAGTGAAGCAGCTCGCCCGCGTGAGCGCCCTTTCTTACAAGGCCGCCGAAGGCAAGATCGTGCTCGTAGAGCCCTTCGCCATGGACGCCCCCAAGACCAAGGAGTTCAAGACCATCCTCTCCAACATCAAGGCCGGAGACCGCAAGGTTCTCTTCGTCCTTCCGGAGAACTCCAACAATATTTTCCTGTCATCCCGCAACCTGACCAATGTTCAGGTGATCACCGTTGACGAGATCAATACCTACGCTATCATGAATGCCCATTCTCTGGTGCTTGTGGACGGCGTGCAGGACATCCTCGCAGCAAGAGTAAAGTAAAGGAGAAAAGACAATGGGTATTTTAATTAAGCCAATCGTAACCGAGAAAATGACGGCTGAGGGCGAAAAGCTCAACCGTTACGGTTTCATCGTAGACCGCAAGGCCAATAAGCTTCAGATCAAGGCCGCCGTGGAGCAGATGTACGGCGTTTCCGTCGCAGACGTGAACACCCTCAACTACCATGGCAAGCGCAAGCAGCGCTACACCAAAGCCGGCCTGCTTCGCGGTCGTATGAATCACTTCAAGAAGGCCTATGTGACCCTTGCAGGTGAAGACAAGATTGATTTCTACGCTAACATTTAAGAAGGAGAATAAGTTATGGCAATTAAAAAGTACAAGCCGGTTACTCCCGGCCAGCGCAATAAAGCTATCAGCTCCTTCGACGAAATCACCGCGAAGAAGCCCTACAAGAAGCTTCTTGCTCCCCTCCACTCCACGGGTGGCCGCAACAACACCGGTCAGATGACCGTTCGTTATCGCGGCGGCGGACACAAGAGAATGTACCGCCTGGTGGACTTTGTCCGCAACCGTGACGAGTTCAAGGCCACCGTGCTCACCATCGAGTACGATCCTAACCGCAGCGCACGCATCGCCCTCATTCAGTACGAGGACGGCCTCAAGAGCTACATCATCGCCCCTAACGGCCTCCAGGTCGGTCAGGTGGTGGAGAGCGGCCCTCAGGCTGCCCCGGATATGGGCAACTGCCTCCCGCTGGCTAACATCCCCGTTGGTACCCTGGTGCACGCCATCGAGCTCCGTCCCGGTCAGGGCGCTGCCATGGCCCGTTCCGCCGGCACTTACGCCCAGCTGGCTGCCCGCGAAGGCAACTACGCCATCCTGCGCCTGCCTTCCGGCGAAACCCGCATGGTTCCTGTAACCTGCCGCGCCACTGTAGGTACTGTTTCCAACCCGGATCATAATCTGGAATCCGACGGTAAGGCCGGACGTACCCGTCACCAGGGTCGTCGTCCTCACAACCGTGGTGTTGTGATGAACCCCCACGATCACCCGATGGGTGGTGGTGAAGGCCGCGCCTCCGGTGGACACCCGCGTTCCCGTAAGGGTCTGCCTGCCAAGGGCTACAAGACTCGCAACCCGAAGGCTGTGTCCAACAAGTTTATCATTGAAAGACGTAAGAAATAACGGAATAAACTAACAGATTATGAGTCGTTCACTTAAAAAAGGACCGTACATTCAGGAAGCTCTCGAGAATCGTATTCTCGCTATGAATGACGGCAGCAAAAAGAAAGAGGTTGTCAAGACTTGGTCCCGCGCCAGCATGATTTCCCCTGACTTCGTGGGCCACACCATCGCTGTTCACAACGGCAACAAGTTCATTCCGGTATATGTTACGGAGAACATGGTCGGTCACAAGCTGGGCGAATTTGCTCCTACCCGCACTTTCCGCGGCCACGCAGGCAACAATAAGAAGTAATGTTTAAAGGATTGACATTATGGGAAAGAGAAAAAGACTGATGGCCGAGCGCCTGAAAGAGACCAAGAAGCAAACCGCTATCGCTAAACTTAACGACGTACCCACCTCCCCCCGGAAGATGCGTCTGGTAGCAGACACTGTCCGTGGCGTGGAAGTCAACCATGCACTGGATCTTCTCCACTATTCGAAGCGTGACGCTTCCGTACGTCTGGAGAAACTCCTCAAGAGCGCCATCGCCAACTGGGAAGCCAAGAATCCCGAGCAGACGAAGGAGCTGGAATCCGGCAACGTTATCGTCAAAACCATCATGGTAGACGAAGGCCGTACGCTCAAGCGCATCCGCCCCTGCCCTCAGGGCCGTGCCGGTCGCATCCGCAAGCGTTCCAACCACGTTACCATCGTTCTGGACGTCAAAAAAGCAGTGGAGGAATAAACTATGGGACAGAAAACTAATCCTATCAGCAACCGTATCGGTATCACCCGTGGTTGGGACTCCAACTGGGTAGGCGGTAACTACGCCGAAAAGATCGCCGAGGACTACGAGATCCGTAAATATCTGGGCAGCCGCCTTGCAAAGGCCAGCCTCTCCCGCATCATCATCGAGCGCACCCTCAAGCTCATCACCGTCACCATCCACGCCGCCCGTCCGGGTGTGATCATCGGCAAGGGTGGTCAGGAAGTTGACAAGCTTAAGGAAGAGCTCAAGAAGGTGACCAAGAAGGAAGTCCAGATCAACATCTTCGAGGTAAAGCGCCCTGAGGTCGATGCCACCATCGTGGCCGATTCCATCGCCCACCAGATCGAAGGCCGCGTGAGCTATCGCCGCGCCATCAAGATGGCCATCGCCACCGCCATGCGCGTTGGTGCCGAGGGTATCAAGGTCCAGATCAGTGGCCGTGTAGGCGGCGCCGAAATCGCCCGTTCCGAGATGTTCAAGGAAGGCCGCACCCCGCTGCACACCTTCCGTGCCGATATCGACTACGCTCTGGCAGTAGCTCACACCCAGATGGGTACCATGGGTATCAAGGTGTGGATCTGCAACGGCGAGAAGTACGGCAAGCAGGATCTCTCCCCGAACGCCGGCTTCGCTTCCAGCGCTGCCGCTCCTGGCGCAGGCCGTCGTGAAGGTGGCCGCGACCGTGGCGAGCGCGGTGAGCGTGGTGGCCGTGGCGGTGCCCGCGGTGGCCGTCGCGAAGGCGGACGCGGAGAACGTCGCTAATTCTACGCAAGTTTTATGGGAAAGCGGTCGGTAATCGGCCGCTTTTTCTTATATTTGCAACCTCAATAACAAATATTTAGCATGAAAACAAGAACTTACATCCTTCTGGCCGCCGCAGCCGTCCTTGCATTCAGCTGCGCTCCCAAAAAATCCGAAGAAGAGAAACTGGCCGAATTCACCGAGTGGAACCAGACCTTCATGGAGAACTATCGTGCCCGCATCACCCAGCTGGCCGATGACCACGAGGCCGCTGAGGCCTACACCGACAGCGCCTATCACGCCTACCTGGACTACAACAAGGCTGCCCTCATGGACAACCTGGACAATGCCGTGGGTGTAGAGGCCCTCAAAGAGGTGTACTCCGATATGGAACCCGAGGAACTGGCCAAGGTTCTCAAGAAGTTCAAGGCTCCCGTCACCGGTCAGGATTCCGTGTTCGTGTCCTATCTTAAGGAGAACGTGAACGCCAGCCTGGCTACCGCCATCGGCAAGCCCTTCACCGATTTCACCGTCCAGCACGTCACTGGCGAAGATGCCAACGGAGAACCCGTCTACGAGCCCAAGAGCCTTTCCGATTTCGTGGGCAAGGGCAAAGTGATGCTGGTAGACTTCTGGTCTCCCTGGTGCCCTCCCTGCAAGGCCGAACTCCCCAACATCAAGGCCGTCTGGGAAAAGTACCATGGCGACAATTTCGACATCCTTAGCGTTGCCGTCTGGGAAGAAAACCGTGGCATGAACTGGAAGAACACCATCGACACCGCCGCCGTGTACGGCATCACCTGGAACCAGCTCAACAACGGTCACCAGGAGCCCGCCTCCCTCTATGGCATCCAGGGCATTCCCCACATGATCCTCTTCGACGCCGAAGGTAAGATCATCGCCCGTGGAGACGACCTCCGCGGCGAGTCCCTCGATCCCGCCGTCGCCAAAGCCCTTGGCAAATAGTTCAGCGCGAAAACTACAAAAAAAGAGGCCAGCTGAAAAGCTGACCTCTTTTTATGTTTGATTGGGATTAATTAGGCACCAATCTTTTCTGCTACTTTAGCGATGGCGTCGCCCACGGTGGAGATACCGCTGGTTTCCTCATCGGGAATCTTGATACCGAAAACGCGTTCGAATTCCATGAGGAGTTCTACGGTGTCCAGGGAATCGGCACCCAGGTCGTTGGTGAAGCTAGCGGTCTCAGTTACAGCGCTTTCCTCCACACCAAGCTTGTCAACGATAATATCCTTGACCTGCTTTACGATTTCTTCCTTTGTCATAACGTTAGGTTTTAAGTTTATTTGTTTACGTTCTATCCTTCAGTTCGAAATAACGCGCAAAGTTAATAATATTTTTCTTAAAAATGAAAGGATTACGTACCTTTGTATACGCAAGAGTATGACTGTTAGGGAAAAAATAGCCCTTTTTCCGCACGCTCCCGGTGTTTACCGCTACTATGACGCCGAGGGCAAAGTTATCTATGTGGGCAAGGCAAAAGACCTTCACAAGCGTGTGGCCCAGTATTTTGTGCCGCCCGAGCGCCTGAATACCAAAACGCGTATTCTGGTTTCCAAGATAGCCGACGCCCAGTTTTCGGTAGTAGACAGCGAGGCCGATGCCCTCCTTCTGGAGAACAACCTCATCAAGCAGTACAAGCCCAAGTACAACATCCTGCTCAAGGATTCCAAGACCTACCCCTGGATCTGCGTTACCGGGGACGAATTCCCGCGCGTCTTCATCACCCGCCGCATCGAGAAAGGCAAGGGCAACCGTTACTTCGGCCCGTACAGCAGCGCCTTGCACGCGCGCAATCTGGTAGATTTCTTCGGAGAAATGTACCCCCTGCGCACCTGCAACCTCAAAATCACCTCGGAGGCCATCCTCCGGCACAAGTTCCGTCCCTGCCTTAATTTTCACATCGGCAAGTGCAAGGCGCCCTGCGTGGGCGGCATTTCCCGGGAGGAGTACGGGGCCAACATCGAGGAAATCGTGCACATCCTGAGCGGACGCGGCGGAGAAGTCATCCGGCACTACAAGGCCCTCATGGCCCAGGCGGCCGATGAACTGCGCTTCGAGGATGCGCAGGCCTGGAAGGAAAGGCTGCGCACGCTGGAGCGTCACTACGCCAAGAGCATCATCACGCAGGCGGCCGATACCGACGCCGACGTCTTCTCCATGGTCTTCGAAGGGGCCGATGCCTTCGGCAACTTCCTGCGCATCCGCGGCGGTGCCATCGTCCAGAGCCTGAACCTGGGCCTGCGCAGCCAGATCGAGGAATCGGAGGCATCCATGCTGTCGGCCTTCATCGGCGAGATCGAGGACAAGTTCGGAGAGCTGTCGAAGGAGGTGATTGTGCCCTTCCTGCCCGACGTCGAGATCCCCGGGGTGGCCTTCCGCATTCCGCAGCGCGGAGACAAGCTGGCCCTGCTGGAGCTAAGTGCCAAAAACGCCAAGGAATTCCACTTCAACAGCCTGAAGCAGCGGGAGCACACGGACCCCGACGCCTACCGCATGGGCGTGATGCAGGACTTGCAGAAAGCGCTGGGGATGAAAGAACTGCCCCGGCACATGGAGTGCTTCGACAACTCCAACATCCAGGGCACCAATCCGGTGGCCTCCTGCGTGGTCTTCCGTGACGCAGAGCCCTGCAAGGCCGATTACCGCCGCTTCAAGATCAAGACCGTCATCGGCGCCAACGACTACGCCTCCATGAAGGAGGTGGTGAACCGCCGCTACTCCCGCATGCTGGCCGAAGCCCCCGACGACCTTCCGCAGCTCATCGTGATCGACGGCGGCAAGGGGCAGCTGGAATTCGCCTGGCAGGCCCTGGCCGAACTGGGCATCCTGGAGCGCGTGACGGTGGTCGGCCTGGCCAAGCGCCTGGAAGAGGTAATCCGGGTAGGGGACCCCTATCCTTTATTTATAGACCGCAACTCGCAGGCCCTGAAAGTCCTGCAGCGCATTCGAGACGAAGCCCACCGCTTCGGCATCACCTTCCACCGCAACTTGCGGTCCAAGGCGGCCATCCAGAGTGCCCTGCGGGAAATCAAAGGCGTGGGAGAAAAGACCGAGCAACGCCTGCTCATGCACTACGGGAGCGTCGCCCGCATCGCCGCCGCCCCCCTGGAGGAACTTAGTGCTTTAGTCGGTGCAAATCTAGCAATAGAGATACATAATTATTTAAATGAGTAACGCGAGAGCCCATGCGTATGACAGAAAAGGCTTTTAATAAATGGTTTAGCGCGTTCATCCTGATTGGAATGACGACAGTGACCTGTATTGTGACGGCAATCAAACTGCGCGGGGCGGCCGAAGGACAGACCCTGTGGCTGCTGATGTCGGCCCTGGGATCGCTGATGGGGGTTCTGGCCACGGTTTGTTCGGCCAATGGCTGGATCATCACCTTCCTCTTCGGCTTTCTGGACGTGTCCATCTATGGCGTGGCGTGCTGGGTGAACTGGAAAGAAGGCGGTGCTGGCCTGGGGAATGCGCTGCTGCATTTCCTGTACTTCGTTCCCATGCAGTTTGTGGGCTTCGTGCAGTGGAAGCGCCGCGGCGCCAAGGGCGAATCCCAGGTAAAGGCGCGGCGGCTTTCGCCCGCCATGCGCTGGGCCTGGCTGGGCATCTCCCTGGTGGCTACCGTTGTTCTTTACTTCATCCTGGCCCGCTTCGACCGTTCTGCCGCCCAGGGCTTCCTGCGGGTGGCGGTGATCCTGGACGTGATTCCGCTGGTCTGCAATGTCATCGGCCAGCTTCTTATGTCCACGGCCTATATGGAACAGTGGATTTTCTGGATTGCCGTGAACATCTTCTCCATCGCGCTCTGGATCAACTCCGACCAATCCTTCGCACCGGTGTACATCGTCAAATACACCTTCTACCTCATCAACTCCTTCAACGGCCTGCGCATCTGGTACAACCTGAGCCGCGAGCAGTAGATTCTCGCGAGCTTACTTCTTCTGAACAGCGTAGGTGACGCGGAACATGGGCTTGCGCTCGGCGTTGAGACCGTTCAGGACAGCGCAGTAGTAGCGGTCCTTGTCCAGTTCGGTGGTGTAGCTGTAGCTTTGCTGGGTAGATGCGTTCATCATCTGAGCCAGCATCATATAGTTGTAATAGTTGTTGTAGCCGTAGTTGCCGTAGCCGTATCCGCCATAACCGCCGTAGCCATAGCCGCCGTAGCCGCCGCCATACAGGCTGTTGTAGTAGCTGGCATACATGAGCTGCTGGTAGTAATCGCTGTCGTAGAGCGAACCGCTGGCGTTGGCCACTTTAGAAGTGTGGATGGTGAGCAGCCAGATATCGGAATCCGTGCTGGTGGCCAGGTCCGTGCGGTCCATCATAGCCTGCAGGTGATAGGTGATGTCCGGGGCGTAACGCAGGTTGGAACGGTCGATCGCGCCCTGGTTCTCAGTGCTGACACTGGCATCGGTAAGGCCGGCGAAGGTATAGTACTCGTTATCGTCTTCGTCCTTGTTTACAATCTGGATGGTAGGGCTCAGGATGGAGGGATAGTACTTGAGCGTTGTCCACTCGTCGTCGTTTTCGGGCTTCTCGAAGGGAAGGATGATGGAAGCCTTCACAATGATGACTTCGTCGGGGTTGCCGCCGTTCCTGGCAATGGCCGTACGCGTTTTTTCCTGCAGCTCGCTGGCCAGGATCACGGGCTTGAGACCGCCGCCGCCCTCTACCAGGAGTTTGTCGGAGATCTGTCCTTCGGTGGTGGAATGCGAGGTGCGGTTGAAGCAGTACTGGTCAAACGCTACATTCTCTCTCAGATATTCGCTTTCGTCAAACAGTTCGGCCTCTCCGGGGATGAACAGGAAGGTGGAGTCTTTCTCTACACCCTTCCAGGTGCTGTGCACCTTGAGCAGGCCTACATTATTATTACGCGTGTAATAGCTGTTGCTGACCGTGAGGCAGGAGAAGTTGAACAGGTTGATGCGTCCGCCGTTACCTGTAGGGGGATCCATGGAAAGGTGGATGCCGGGAAGCACGCTTACCCAGTCGTCGAAACGGTCAATGGGGTCTTCCACGCCTTCGGACCTGTCCTTGAAAACCGGGCCCAGAGCCTGAAGGGCGTCTACATACTTCTGGGCATATTCCTCTGTGAACTTGAAGGCGAGTTCTCCTGCTCCGTCGTATACGGGAATACCCTGGGTGATGATTTCGGAGGTGTGCGCGATATGCTGCGTGCAACTGGTGTAGTTGCCTTTGGGAAGGGTCTCCATAAGCTCTGTCACGCGCAGGTTCTGTATGATGCGCGCCTGGTTTTCGTCGCGGTACGAGACAGAATCTGCCTCGAAGCGAAGCGTGAACTCCACGGGTACGGGATTGTCTCCCAGGTCGATGGTATCCAGGACCGGGATTAGCGGGAAGGCGGCCTCGCGGGTGGTGAGCCCCAGGGTCTCGTCCCGGATGGCGCCCACGGTGAGCTTGGAGGAAGAATAGCCCGACAGGGCGTCGGACATCTTCATCTGAATCTCGGTGAGTTCGAACTCTACCGTATAGATATCATAAAGCAGGCTTTTGTCCACCAGTCCTTGTCCCAGGCTGTTGTCCACTTCCACGCAGCCCGGAAGGACCAGGGCTGCAGCCAGGCAGGTGGCTAAGATTTTTCTCATTTTAACAAATCGTCGTAAAAAGCGTTGTAGCGGTCCATGTAGCTGCCGTCCTGGAAGGTGTTTTCCTCGAAGGGGAGGACAGGAACGCCCAGGGAAGCGCAATGCTCCTTGAGGGAAGCGTCTACGTCCGGGGATCCCAGGATGATTCCATCGGCATACTGCGCGGCTAGTTTAGCAAGTTCCATGCCGTTGGCATTTTCCGAAAGCGGAGCATCCTTGGGCTTGATGCCGCCGTAAAGGATGGTTTCGGCGAAGCCGGGGGAGAGGGGATCTTCGGTTACGTCGTTGAACAGGGACAGTACAATCTTGGAATCCGAGAAGATGGGGTCGTCCTTGTAGGCCTTTTTCAGGTACAGGGGCAGCACGTGGGAAATCCAGCCGCTGCAGTGGATGATATCCGGAGCCCAGCGCAGCTTTTTCACGGTTTCCAGGACGCCACGGGCAAAGAAGATGGCACGTTCTCCGTTGTCGGCGAAGAATTTGCCGTGTTCGTCGTGCAGGATTTGCTTGCGGCGGAAGTAGTCTTCGTTGTCGATGAAATATACCTGGATGCGGGCGGCCGATATGGACGCCACCTTGATAACGAGCGGGCGGTCTACGTCTCCGATGATGATGTTCATCCCCGACAGGCGGATGACTTCATGCAACTGGTTCTTGCGTTCGTTGATGCAGCCGTAGCGGGGCATGAAGGCGCGAATTTCCTTGTGGCGCTCCTGAATGCCCTGGGGCAGTTCCCGGCAGATTTTAGCGATGTGGCTCTCCGGAAGGTAGGGCTCCATCTCTGCGCTGACGAACAGAATCTTCTTGGCGGTCTCTCCCATAGTACTTATATTTAACCCACAAAGTTACTAATTTTTTTTGAGTTTTTCGGCGCTTTCCGTAACTTTGGAGCGAAATATGAGCACTTCCACCATACGTCGGCGCCTGGTCAGCGCCTGGATTTCCACCGTCATCAGCCTGTCCCTCGTGCTGCTGCTGGTGGGCATGGGAACTCTTTTGCTGGTCAATGCAAAGGCGGTGGGGGACTATTTCAAGGAAAACCTCCAGGTCTCGGTCCTGCTCAAGCAGCAGGTCACCGAGGAACAGGCCCTCCAGTATCAGTCCCAGGTAGAGGCCCTTCCCGGCGTTCGCACCACGCAGTACATCTCCCGGGAGCAGGGAGTGGAGGAAATGTCCAAAATGCTGGGCCAGGATTTCCTGGATGTCTTTGAGACTGCGCCCGTGCCCATTTCCATCGACGTCAACCTGGAAGCGGCCTATGTATCGGCCGATAGCCTGGCGCTCATGCGTGCCGCCCTGGCCGAATCCCCGCTGGTAGACGAAGTCGTGTACCAGACCTCGCTGGTAGACGCCCTGAACCAGAACCTGCGCCGCATCTCCCTGGGCATCGTGATCATGGTGGCGCTGCTGCTGTTCATCTCCTTCGTCCTCATTGCCAATACCGTCCGGCTGGATCTTTTCTCCCGCCGTTTCACCATCCATACCATGCACCTGGTGGGCGCCACCAAGGGCTACATCCGCGCGCCCTTCATGGGCCGGGCGGCTCTCCAGGGCCTTTTCGCCGCCCTGCTGGCCATCCTGATGCTGGTGGGAGGCATGTACATCCTGCGAGACGAATTCCCGCAGCTGTTCCTCATCTTCGGCATGGAATCCCTCCTGAAGGTCATGCTCATCATGCTGCTCGTGGGTGTGGTCATATGCATGGGAAGCACCTTCTTCATGGTAGGCCGATTGGTGGGCTACAACCGCGATAAACTGTATGCACTATGATTAAAAATTCAGATAAGATGGCCCTCGGGCCCAAGAATATCAAATTCATGATCGCTGGCCTGCTGGTGCTGGTGGCAGGTTTCCTGCTGCTCTCCGGCGGCGGATCCAAGGACCCCAACGTGTTCAATTACGCCATGTTCGACTGGCGCCGCCTGGTGGCCGCCCCCATCGTCATGGTAGCCGGTATCGTGGTAGAAATCGTGGCCATTATGGGCCGGTTCAAAGAGGAGGAATAAGCTATGGAATGGTGGCAGGCAGTTGTTCTGGGCCTGGTTCAGGGCCTCACGGAGTTTCTCCCGGTGTCCAGCTCGGGACACCTTCTCATTTTCAAGGAATTGGTAGGGGCCGATGCCGAAGGCTTCCTGGATTTCACCGTCACCGTGCACTTCGCTACGGTGCTGGCTACCCTGGTCGTCTTCTGGGGCGCCATCTGGAAGCTGCTCAAGGGCTTCTTCCAGTTCAAGTATAACGACGAAACCGACTATATCTTCAAGATCCTGGTTTCCTGCATCCCCGTGGCCCTGGTGGGCTTCCTGTTCAAGGATCAGGTAGACGCCCTGTTCAGCGGTTCCCTCAAGCAGGTGGCCGGCGGCCTCTTCATCACCGCCACGCTGCTCATGGTGTCCGATTCGGCCGGCAAGCGCTTCAAGGTGCCGGTGGCCAAGGATACCCGCAACGGCATTTCCTACTGGCAGGCCCTGGTGGTAGGCGTGGCACAGGCTCTCGCCGTAGTACCCGGCGTCTCCCGCAGCGGCAGCACCATCGCTACCGGACTCCTTTCCGGCGTCAAGCGCGAAAATATGGCTCAGTTCTCCTTCCTCATGGTGCTCATCCCCATCATCGGAGAGCAGTCGCTGGACCTGCTTAAAGTGGCTCTGGGAAGCGAGACTTTCGGCGGGGGCGTTGGAACCCTGCCCCTGGCTCTGGGCTTTGTGGCCGCCTTCTTCAGCGGTCTGTTTGCCTGCAAGGTCATGATTGCCATCGTCAAGAAGGCCAAGCTTGCCTGGTTCGCCCTCTATTGCCTCCTGGTGGCCGCCGCCATCTTATTCCTGGCGTAATGTCCAAACATCTCACATATTTTGCCTCCGACACGCACCTGGGCCTCCAGGTGGGAGACCCCGTGCAGCGCGAGATGAACTTCGTCAAGTTCCTGCGTGGCATCAAGCCGGAAGAGACATCGGCCCTGTACCTGCTGGGAGACATTTTTGACTTCTGGTACGAGTACCGCTTCGTGGTGCCCAAGGGCGGCGCGCGCGTGCTGGGCGCCCTCACCCGGCTCGTGGACGACGGCGTCAAGGTGTACTTCTTCCCGGGGAACCACGATCTCTGGACCTTCAGCTATTTCGAGGAACTGGGCATGGTCAGGCTGGAACAGCCGCACGTGATGGACATCGGTAACAAACGCTTCTGTCTGGGCCACGGAGACGGCCTGGGCCCCGGTAACTACTGGTACAAGTTCCTCAAATATGTTTTCAGCCGGCACTGGGCACGGGTGCTTTTCTCGGCCCTGCATCCCTGGATTGCCTTCAAGTGGGCCACCGGCTGGAGCCACCGTTCCCGCAGCGAAAAACCCATTTCCTATGTATTCAAGGGCGTAGACGAACCTCTGTATAAGTTCTGCGCCAAATTCCAGTCACATACGCCCGTAGACTACTTTGTCTTCGCGCATTACCACAGCCGCGTGAGCATGCCCGTCCAGCCGTCTTCCGGCTCGGCATCCCCCGCGCAGCTGCACATCCTGGGAGACTGGATGACCGCCCCCAACTGGCTGGTCTACGATTCCGAGACCGGCACCCTGGAATCCCGCGGCTAACTTTTTCCGTGAAAATAGCTCTCGGGAACCTTGACAACAGGCGGGTCTTCCCAGAAGACAGACCAGTACAGGGCCGGGAAATTGCCCGCATGCCAGATCTGCACCAGTTCCTCGATGTCTTTGTCGGCCCCGGTGGGATCGTACTTGGATTTGAGGTCGTTGTCGAAGAGTTTGGCGATGGCCTGCCAGAACCCGGCGGCCACGCTGTTCTTGTAGTCGTGGATAATTTCGTAGGAGGTAAGGCCCGTTTCGCGGGCGATGAGCTTGAGCAGCAGCGCACCCTGGGAAATGGTCATATTCCGGAGGGATCCTTCGAAGTCCTTGAACAACTGGTCCTGGACGGCATCCATGTACATCTGTTTGCGCAGGCCCTTGTAATTCTTCTCGTTCAGGACGCTGTCCACCTGCTGCTTGAGCCCGCCGGACGCCAATGCATAAGGGTATACGCGCGCGAAGCGCCAGACTAGTTTGTAGTACTCCCGCCAGTTTTTGTCGGACTGTTTGCTGCCCCGGCCGAAGATGTAGATGGGCGGCAGGGCGTCGTAGTAGGTGGTGTCGCCGTTCTCTACCAGCACGTGCAGGTAGCCGGCACCGGCCGATGCTTCCGGATTCTCGCTGCTTACCTGCGCACGCGCCATTTCCTCCTGCCGCTGGCGTGCCCGCTCCATCGCGCGGCGCACGTGATTCTGCGCGGGCGCCATCGGCCCGAAGACCAACAGCACCAAAACGGCAAAAAAGATATGACGGACGCGTTTCACCACTGCAAAACTAAGGAATGACAAAGATAATAACAAATAAGCGAAAATGTCGTTTTTGCATAATCGTCTGTCTGTTAAGTAATTAGATATTTTTCTTTAGGCTAATCAGCCTAAAGAGAATTCAAAAAGACACTGATAATCAGCGCATTACAACGAAGCGAGACGAAAAGGTGCTAAAAGGTACCGAGGCAGCCCTTCCGGAACCCTCTTCAAACGTCGCATTTGCGCGTGTCGAAAACTCGCGGAACTTTTTTTGAACAACAATTAAAAGTTGCACGAAAATCAATAACTTAGCTATCAAAAATGGCGGTCGAAAATGTTGAAAAATTGTGTAAAAATATTTGGTGATTCGGAAAAATTTTGTAACTTTGCAATCCCGAAATTGGAGCAAAATGCACCCAACCAGCTGAGTTTCAATGAGTTAGGGACTAATAAGGAAATTTTAAAAACATTACAGCAATGTTACAGCCTAAAAGAACAAAATTCAGAAGGGAACAGAAAAACCGCATGAAGGGCAATTCCGGTCGTGGAAACCAGCTCGCATTCGGTTCCTTCGGCCTTAAGAACCTCGAAAACTGCTGGCTCACTGCCCACCAGATCGAGGCTGCCCGTCAGGCTATTTCCCGTCGTATGAACCGTGAAGGTCAGATCTGGATCCGTGTCTTCCCTGTGAAGCCGTTCACCGCCAAGCCGCTCGATACCCGTATGGGTAAAGGTAAGGGTGATCCTCAGGGCTTCGTAGCTCCTATCACTCCTGGCCGTATCCTCTTCGAGGCCGAGGGCGTATCCCTCGCCACCGCCAAAGAGGCCATGCGTCTTGCCGCCAACAAACTTCCCGTTGCCACCAAGTTCGTGGTCCGCAGGGATTATGTAGAAGAATAATTAACGGAGGAGAAGAAAATGAAAGTATCCGAAGTACGTGAGATGTCCGTCGCAGACCTTCGCGACCGCATCGAAGTCGAAAAGAACAACCTCGACACCATGAAGCTCAATCATGCGATCTCTCCGCTGGAGGACACCTCCAAGATCCGCAAGACCCGTCAGGATATTGCCCGCATGATCACCATCCTGGCCGAGAAAGAGAAACAGCAGAACTAAAGTAGCATCGACCTATGGAAAGAAATCTTCGCAAAGAAAGAGTAGGTATCGTGGTCAGCACCAAGATGGACAAGACCATCGTCGTGGCAGTTAAAATCCACGAAAAGCACCCCATTTACGGCAAGTTCGTAAAGAAGACCACCAAGTTCGTGGCCGAGGACGCCAAGAACGAATGCTCCGAGGGAGACACCGTGCGCATCATGGAAACCCGTCCCCTGAGCAAGACCAAGAACTGGAGATTAGTTGAAATCGTAGAAAAAGTCAAGTAATTATGATACAGCAGGAATCACGTTTAACGGTTGCCGACAACAGCGGTGCTAAGGAAGTCCTCTGCATCCGTGTGCTGGGCGGTACCCGCCACCGTTATGCCACCATCGGCGAGACCATCGTCGTGACCGTCAAGAGCGCCATCCCCGGTGGCGACGTCAAGAAGGGCACCGTGACCAAGGCCGTGGTTGTGCGCACCAAGAAGGAAATCCGTCGTCCCGACGGTTCTTATATCCGTTTCGATGAGAATGCATGTGTTCTGCTCAACGGCGCGGGCGAACTCCGCGGCACCCGTATTTTCGGCCCCGTCGCCCGCGAACTCCGCGAGAACTACATGAAGATTGTTTCACTGGCACCGGAGGTCCTCTAATCAGATACGCGCTATGAAAAAGTACAACATCAAGAAAGGCGATACCGTGTATGTAAATGCCGGTAACGACAAGGGCAAGACCGGAAAAGTTCTGGAAGTGCTCCGTGACAAGGACCGCGTCATCGTAGAGGGCGTGAACATGGTGTCCAAGCACACCAAACCCAACCCGAAGGCTCCCCAGGGTGGTATCATCAAGCAGGAAGCCGGTATCCACATCTCCAATGTGAACCTGGTAGACGCCAATGGCAAGGCTACCAAGGTCGCTCACAAGGAGGTTGACGGCAAGAAAGTCCGCATCGCTAAAACAACCGGAGAGGAGATCAAGTAATTATGGCAAAGAAAGCAAACAAACCCGCAGAAGCCCAGGTTATTCCCCAGGGCTATACCCCGGACCTGAAAAAGGTTTACAAGGAGGAGATTGTTCCCGCTCTGGAAAAGCAGTTCTCCTACACCACCGTGATGCAGGTTCCCAGGCTCGTTAAAATCACCCTCAACGAAGGTGTTGGCGACGCTACCCAGGACAAGAAGATGGTAGAGGAAGCCGCCGAAGAACTGAGCATCATCGCCGGTCAGAAGGCCGTTATCACCAACTCCCGCAAAGACATCTCCAACTTCAAACTCCGTAAAGGCATGCCCATCGGCGCCAAGGTTACCCTCCGCGACGTCCGCATGTACGAGTTCCTGGAGCGTCTCATCCGCGTGGCTCTGCCCCGTATCCGCGACTTCAACGGTATCTCCGAGAAGATGGACGGTCAGGGCAACTACACCCTCGGTATCAAGGAGCAGATCATCTTCCCTGAAATCGAGATCGACAAGAACCCCCGTATCCACGGTGTGGAAATCACTTTCGTGACCACCGCCAAGACCGACGAAGAGGCTCACGCCCTTCTCAAAGCCTTCGGCCTTCCCTTCAAGAAACACAATAACTAAGATAGTAGCATGGCAAAGGAATCAATGAAAGCTCGCGAGGTTAAACGCGCGAAATTAGTTGCTAAGTACGCCGCCAAGCGCGCTGCTCTGAAAGAGGCTGGCGATTACGCCGCTCTGGACAAGCTCCCCAAGAACGCTTCCCCCGTACGTCTCCACAACCGCTGCTCCCTCACCGGTCGTCCCAAGGGTTACATGCGTGACTTCGGCCTCAGCCGTATCCAGTTCCGCGAAATGGCTTCCCAGGGTCTCATCCCCGGCGTGAAGAAGGCCAGCTGGTAATCGAAAAGACACCTTATTATTATTAATTAACAATCGGATATCGGGCGCGCCCAAGCGCCGGTCCACAAAAAGACAAAAAAATGACTGATCCTATTGCAGACTTTCTGACCAGAATCCGCAACGCTTACAGCGCTGGCAAGAAAGTGGTGGAAATCCCTTCTTCCAACATGAAGGTGGCCATCACCAAGATTCTGTTCGAAAAGGGTTACATCCTCAGCTACAAAGTAGTTGAAGGCACTCCCTACAACACCATCAAGATCGCCCTCAAGTATCACCCGGAGACCAAGGCTGCTGCCATCAAGAGCATCCAGCGCGTAAGTACTCCCGGTCTGCGTAAGTACGCCGACGTAGCCAACATGCCCCGCGTCCTCAATGGCCTGGGTATCGCTGTGCTGTCCACTTCCAAGGGCGTCATCACCGACAAAGAAGCCAAAGAGCTGAATGTGGGCGGTGAGGTTATTTGCTATGTATACTAATCGTTACCAACAACTATGTCAAGAATCGGTAAATTACCTGTAGTCCTTCCGGCCGGTACCAAGGCAGAGCTCCTGGACGGCAATATCGTGAAGGTGAAAGGCCCTAATGGCGAAATGAGCCAGAAGGTGGATCCGGATATCACCGTGACCATCGAGGGAAATGAAATCAAGTTCACCCGTCCCAGCGACCTTCCCCGCTTCCGCAGCATGCACGGCCTGTATCGCGCCCTTGTCCACAACATGGTGGTGGGTGTGAGCGAAGGCTTCACCATCAAGCAGGAATTCGTGGGCGTGGGTTACCGCGTGGCCGCTCAGGGTCAGCTGCTCACCATGTCCGTAGGTTATTCCCACGACATCCAGATCATGCTGCCCAAGGAGATCACCGCCGAGACCCCTCAGGTCCGCAAGGGTGAGAACCCCATCCTTATCCTCAAGAGCGCCGACAAACAGCTGGTGGGCCAGGTGGCCGCCAAGATCCGCTCCTTCCGTCGTCCCGAACCTTATAAGGGCAAGGGTATCAAGTTTGTGGGCGAACAGCTTCGTCGCAAGGCTGGTAAAACTGCTTCGGCCAAATAATTAGGAGGACAGAATTATGGCATTGAATAGAATTGAAAGAAGAAGACGGATCCACTATCGCATCCGCAAGCATGTCAACGGCACCGCCGAGCGTCCCCGCATGGTCGTGTTCCGCTCCAACAAGCAGATCTACGTCCAGGTGGTAAATGACCTCGAGGGCAAGACCCTGGTGGCTGCCGCCTCCAATGACAAGGCCCTGGCCGCCCAGACCAAAGGCAAGAACGGCAAGGAAGCCGCCGCTATCGTCGGTAAGGCTATCGCCGAGCGCGCCCTCGCAGCCGGTATCAACCAGGTTTGTTTCGACCGCGGAGGTTACCTCTTCCACGGCAGAGTTAAATCCCTTGCAGACGCTGCCCGTGAAGGCGGCCTCGTATTCTAATCATTGAGACTACTATGGCAAATTCAAATGTAAAAAGAGTAAAGACCTCTGACCTTGAACTCAAGGACAGACTGGTAGCCATCAATCGTGTTACCAAGGTCACCAAGGGCGGTCGTCATTTCCGCTTTGCCGCCATCGTCGTAGTAGGCGACGAGAACGGTGTCGTAGGCTACGGTCTCGGCAAGGCCAACGAAGTCACTGCAGCTATTGCCAAGGGCGTGGAAGATGCCAAGAAGAACCTCGTAAAGGTTCCGGTTATCAACACCACCATCCCTCACGAGCAGGTGGCCCGTTTCGGCGGCGCCGAGGTCTTCATGAAACCCGCTGCTCCCGGTACCGGTGTTAAGGCCGGTGGTGCTATGCGTGCCGTGTTCGAGAGCGCCGGTGTTCAGAACGTGCTGGCCAAGAGCAAGGGCTCTTCCAACCCCCACAACCTGGTAAAGGCTACCATCGCCGCTCTCACCGAGATGCGTGACGCCTACACCGTGGCTGGCCTGCGTGGCGTTCCCATGAGCAAAGTTTTTAACGGTTAATACTTGAGAGATTATGGCAAAGCTTAAGATTACCCAGGTCCGCTCCAAGAATGGAGAGACCAAGCGTCAGATCGCTAACCTCAAGACTCTCGGTATCCGCCGGATGCACCAGACCGTGGAAGTGGAAGATACTCCCATCACCCGCGGCATGCTGGAGAAAGTGCAGCATCTGGTTTCTTATGAAGTAATTGACTAAGAGGAGGATTAGAGATGAAACTTGAAAATCTGAAGCCCGCAAAGGGCGCTACCCATAACAGCAAGCGCGTAGGTCGCGGTCAGGGTTCCGGTAAGGGCGGCACTGCCACCCGCGGTACCAAGGGCGCACAGGCCCGTGCCGGCTACGAGCACAAGGTAGGTTTCGAAGGCGGTCAGATGCCCATTCAGCGCCGTCTGCCCAAGTTCGGCTTCAAGAACCCCACCCGCGTGGAATTCAAGGCCGTGAACGTGGCTACCCTGCAGGCCCTGAGCGAGAAACTGGCTGTGAAGGCTATCGACGTAGATACCCTCATCGCTGCCGGTATCGCTTCCAAGGGCGAGCTCGTGAAAGTGCTTGGCAACGGTGAAATCACCGCCGCCATCGAGGTGAAGGCCAACGCCTTCTCCGCTTCCGCTACACAGAAGATTGAGGCTGCCGGTGGTAAAGCAATCGTTATCGAATAAGAACTGCGATGAAGAAGTTTATTGAGACAATCAAGAATATCTACAACATCGAGGAACTGCGCAAGCGGATCGCCTATACGATCCTGCTTGTGCTGGTTTACCGACTGGGTAGCTTTATCCTCCTTCCTGGACTCGATCCCGATGTCCTGAAGGGTGGTATCGCCGGCACCCAGGACGGCCTCGTCGGACTGCTCAATATGTTCTCCGGCGGTGCCTTCGGTAATGCGTCTATCTTCGCCCTCGGTGTGATGCCGTATATCTCGGCTTCTATCGTAGTCCAGCTTCTGGGCATGTTTGTTCCCGCTTTCCGCAAAATGCAGATGGAAGGCGAGAGCGGCCGCCGGAAGATGAACCAGATTACCCGTTACCTCACGGTGGCTATCCTGGCTATCCAGGGTCCCGCCTATGTGGCCGGCATGATTCCCGCCGCTGCCCATCCGTACTGGAGCGGTTTCTGGTTCAACCTGGTATCCACCATCATCCTCATGGGTGGTTCCATGTTCGTCATGTGGCTCGGTGAGCGCATCACCGACCGCGGTATCGGCAATGGTATCTCCCTCATCATCATGATTGGTATCGTGGCCCGTCTGCCTTACGCCCTCTTCGCCGAGGCCGTGCAGAAGTTCACCGGTAACGGTGTAGGCGGTCCCCTCCTGTTCATCGTGGAAATGGTTGTCTGGGTGCTCGTCATCCTGGCCGCCATCGCCCTGGTGCAGGCTGTGCGCAAAGTTCCTGTGCAGTATGCCAAGCGCGTGATCGGCAACAAGCAGTACGGCGGTGTCCGCCAGTACATCCCGCTCAAGATCAACGCCGCCGGTGTTATGCCCATCATCTTCGCCCAGGCCCTCATGATGTTCCCCATGCTGCTGGGCCGTTACGATGCCACCCGTGGTATCGCCGCTGCCTTCTCCAGCTATACCACCTGGGCATACAACATCACCTTCGGTATTCTCGTTATCATCTTCACGTACTTCTATACCGCCGTTACGGTGAACCCCACCATGATGGCCGAAGACATGAAGAAGAACGGTGGCTTCATCCCCGGTGTCAAGCCCGGTAAGAAGACCGCCGAATACCTGGACAGCATCATGACCAAGGTAACCCTCCCGGGTTCCATTTTCCTGGCCATGATCGCCTGTATGCCGGCGCTTGCCAACGTGATGGGTGTTAACAACCAGTTCGCCAGCTTCTTCGGCGGCACCTCGCTGCTGATTATGGTCGGTGTAATCCTGGACACCCTGCAGCAGATCGAAAGCTATCTGCTCATGCGCCACTACGACGGACTCATGAAGACCGGCCGTCTTACCGGCCGCTCTGGCATGTAATTTTTGAATGTATTATTGAAGATCGATATGATCAGGCCTAAAACCGAAGAGGAAATCGAATTGCTCCGGATCAACGGTGACCTGGTGTCCCGTACCCTGGCCGAGGTCGGTAAGCTGGTCGCCCCTGGTGTGACAACTGCGAAGTTGAACGAGGTGGCCGAGACCTTTATCCGTGACCACGGTGCCATTCCTTCGTTCAAAGGTTTCGATGGCTTTCCCGCAGCGCTCTGCATGAGCGTAAACGATGTGGTCGTGCACGGTTTTCCGTCCGACAAACCTCTGGAAGAGGGAGACATCGTTTCCGTAGATTGCGGAACCCTGTACAAAGGATACAACGGAGATTCGGCCTACACCTTCCCGGTCGGGGAGGTGTCCGCCGAAACCCGGAAACTCCTGGACGTCACCAAGGCGTCTCTGTACAAGGGAATTGAAGCTGCCGTGGCAGGCAATCGCACGGGCGATATCGGATACGCGGTGCAATCGTACGCCGAGTCATTCGGTTTTTCCGTAGTCCGCGAACTCGAAGGACACGGAGTAGGGAAGGAGATGCACGAGGATCCCGGTGTTCCCAATTATGGGAGAAGGGGCCACGGCGCACGCCTCCTGGACGGAATGACCATTTGTATCGAGCCGATGATTTGTGCAGGCGGCAGAGGTGTGTATCTTGCAAGAAATGGTTGGGCAGTTCACACCGCCGATCACAAGAACGCGGCGCATTACGAGCTTACGGTTGTTGTCCGTAAAGGCCGGGCCGAGCAACTTTCGACCTTCGACTACATTGAGAAAGACGGTTCCATTAAATTTTAAAGTGACTTTTTAACAATGTCCAAACAAGTAGCTATCGAGCAGGACGGTACAGTAATCGAAACCCTTCCCAACGCGATGTTTCGCGTAGAGTTGGAAAACGGTCATGTCCTCCTCTGCAACATTTCAGGTAAGATGAGGATGAACTTTATCCATATCCTTCTCGGTGACCGGGTCAAAGTTGAGATCTCACCTTATGATTTAACCAAAGGAAGAATTTCTTTCAGATACAAATAAAAACTAGATAACGATGAAAGTCAAGACCTCCATCAAGAAACGCAGCGAAGACTGCAAGATTGTCCGGCGTAAAGGCCGCCTGTACGTTATCTGCAAGAAGAACCCCAAGTTCAAGATGCGCCAGGGTTAATAAGTGTAACTAATAAAAGTACAGATAGAATATGGCTAGAATCGCCGGTGTTGATTTACCCAACAACAAACACGGAGTTATAGGTCTCACCTATATCTACGGAATCGGCCGCAGCAGCGCCCAGACTATCCTGGACAAATGCGGCATCGACCCTACTATCAAAGTCGGAGACTGGAACGACGAACAGATCGCCGCTATCCGTGCCCTCATCAATGAAGAGTTCAAGATCGAGGGTGAACTCCGCTCTTCCGTCCAGATGGACATCAAGCGCCTCATGGATATCGGTTGCTACCGTGGCATCCGCCACCGCGCAGGTCTGCCTGTGCGTGGCCAGAGCACCAAGAACAACGCCCGTACCCGCAAGGGTAAGAAGAAGACCGTTGCCAACAAGAAGAAAGCAACCAAGTAAAGTCTGAGAAGTTATGGCAAAGAAAACTACAACTACCAAGAAAAGAGTTGTTAAGGTCGAAGCTTATGGCCAGGCCCATATCTCCTCCACCTTCAACAACGTCATCGTTTCCCTGTGCAACGCCCAGGGTCAGGTGATCAGCTGGTCTTCCGCCGGTAAGTGCGGTTTCCGCGGCTCCAAGAAGAACACTCCCTACGCCGCCCAGATGGCCGCAGAAGATGCGTCCAAGACCGCTTTCGACGCTGGTCTCCGCAAGGTCAAGTGCTATGTGAAGGGCCCGGGTGCCGGTCGTGAGAGCGCCATCCGTACCATCAACAATGCCGGTATCGTGGTCACCGAAATCATCGACGTAACCCCTATGCCGCACAATGGTTGCCGTCCTAAGGGCCGCCGTAAAGTTTAATTTTAATTAACGAAGAATTATGGCAAGATATACTGGTCCTACCACCCGCATCGCCCGTAAATTCGGCGAGCCCATCTATGGCCCCGACAAGACCTTCGAAAAGAGAAACACTCCTCCCGGACAGCACGGTCTGGCCGCCAAGCGCAAGAAGCAGAAGGAGTATGGTACTCAGCTCAAGGAAAAGCAGAAAGTGAAGTATATGTACGGTGTCCTGGAGCGTCAGTTCCGTAACACCTACGCCCGTGCCGCCCGCATGAAGGGTCAGACCGGTGAAAACCTCATCCTCCTGCTGGAAGCCCGTCTGGACAACCTGGTGTACCGTCTGGGTATCGCTCCCAGCCGCGCCGCTGCCCGTCAGCTGGTCCTGCACCGTCACATCACCCTGGACGGCGCCATCTGCAACATCCCTTCCTGCCAGGTAAAGCCCGGTCAGGTCATCGCCGTTCGCGAGCGCTCCAAGAGCCTCGAGGTTATCCAGAACAGCGTTGCCGCCGCCACCAAGTACTCCTGGCTGGAATTCGACGCCGCTTCGCTCACCGGTAAGTTCCTGAACGTCCCCGCCCGCGAGGAAGTTCCCGAGAGCATCAACGAGCAGCTCATCGTCGACCTCTACTCCAAGTAATCGAATTTAACACCAGAAACATCATGGCAATCTTAGCATTTCAGAAACCGGACAAGGTGATCATGCTCGAAGGCACCGAGACCGTGGGACGTTTCGAGTTCAGACCTCTTGAGCCTGGCTACGGACAGACCATCGGTAATGCCCTCCGTCGCATCCTCCTCGCCTCCCTGGAAGGTTTCGCCATCTCCCAGATTCAGATTGCCGGGGTCCAGGACGAGTTCCAGACCATCCCCGGCGTCATCGAGGGAATGCAGGATATCATCCTGAACCTCAAGCAGGTACGTTTCCGCCGCATGGTGGATACCGTAGACTCCGAGGTTGCGAACATCACCATCAGTGGCAAACAGGAATTTACCGCTGAGGACATCTCCAAAGGATTGTCTTCTTTCAAGGTGTTGAATCCTGAGCTGCACATCTGCTCCCTGGAGCCTTCCGTCAAGATCACCATCTCCCTGACCATCACCAAGGGTCGCGGCTTCGTCCCCGCCGAGGAAGAGCGTGATGAGAATACGCCCATCGGAACCATTCCCGTGGACGCCATCTACACGCCCATCCGTAAAGTCAACTGGACCGTGGAAAACTACCGCGTAGAACAGAAGACCGACTACGAGAAGCTCAACCTGGAGATTGTCACCGACGGTTCCATCTCCCCGGAAGCCGCCCTGCAGGATGCAGCCAACATCCTCATCTACCATTTCAAGCTCTTCACCGACGACAAGAAGATCTCCATCGAGTCTTCTGTAGAAATCGACAGCAAGGAGCTTGACGAGGAGTCCCTGAGGATGCGCCATCTCCTCCTTACCAAGCTTTCCGACATGGGTCTCTCCGTGAGAGCCTTCAACTGCCTGAAAGCCGCCGACATCGATACCTTCGCCGACCTTGTGTCCTACAGCCGCAGCGAACTCATGAAGTTCCGCAACTTCGGCCGCAAGTCCCTGAACGAAATCGACCTGCTGGTAGAGAAGATGAAGCTTTCCTTCGGCATGGATGTCACCAAGTACAATATTGAACCTAAGAAAAAGATCGTTTAACAATGAGACACAATAGAGCAGTCAATCATCTTGGTCGCCAGAGCGGTCACCGCAAGGCTATGCTGGCCAACATGGCATCCTCCCTCATCCTGAAGAAGAGGATCACCACCACCGAGGCCAAAGCCAAGGCCCTGAAGCCTTACGTAGAGCCCCTCATCACCAAGTCCAAAGAGGATACTACCCACTCCCGCCGCGTTGTCTTCAGCTACCTGAAGGACAAAGAGGCTACGGCAGAACTCTTCCGCACCGTCGCTCCCAAAGTGGCCGACCGTCCCGGTGGATACGTTCGTATCCTGCACACCGGTTTCCGCAGCGGTGACGCCGCCGAAATGGTGCTCGTAGAGCTGGTAGACTTCAACGAGGCCGCCCTTGCCGCCGGCAAGAAGGAAGCCAAGAAGACCACCCGCCGCAGCCGCGCCAAGAAGGCCGAAGCTCCCGTAGAGGCAGCTCCCGCCGCCGAGGCTCCTGCAGCAGAGGCCGAAGCTCCCGCCGCCGAGTAAGGTACCCATACCGCAATAAAACAGCCCCTGACTTCCCGTCGGGGGCTGTTTTTGTGTGCAGCGGGGCTGTTTTTGTGTGCAGCGGGGCTGGTGTGTGCTCAGGGTGGGGTAGTGTGCGTATTCGGGTGGGGTAGTGTGCGTATTAGGGTGTGGGAGTGTGCGTACCCTGCAATTTTTTGGACCGGTACCTACGAAAAAGGCCGTTTTTGTATAGTACCCTGCAAATTCTTGGACCGGTACGCACACCGGTACGAACATAGACAGGCTGTGTTTAATATAATTTGCGCAGGTTGTGATAGAAATTGCGTAAATTTCGAGTACAATGCAAGAATAATTTGCTATATTTGAGTACTATTTACAAAAAGCGCCACGCGATTACGTAACATTACTAAATTTATTTACTAACCAATCTGTTAACCTCTATGAAAGCCAAATTCAATTTCTTGATGCTGGTCTTCCTGATGATTGCAGTTCCTGTGTTCGCCCAAAACGCGAAGAAGATCACCGTTACCGGTAAGGTGACGGATGAGCAGGGTATGCCCGTCATCGGCGCCGGCGTCATGGTGAAGGGGACAACGACGGGTGCGGCTACCGACATCAACGGTACCTACACCATCAGCGTTGCTTCCGATGCAACTCTGTCTTTCCAAAGCATTGGCTACGAAACGGTCTCCGTACCGGTTCGCGGTCGCGCCCGGATTGACGTCACGCTCGCAACGGATTCCGAATTGCTGGAAGAAACCGTTGTAGTAGGTTACGGTACCCAGAAGAAGGCCAACCTGACCGGTGCGGTCGACCAAGTGGGTGCCGATACCTTCGACGGCCGTCCCAACGCCAACCTGGCGCAGATGCTCCAGGGCCGCGTGGCCAACCTGAACCTCAAGTTCACCGACGGACGTCCCAACTCCTCTCCTTCGTTCAACATCCGCGGTAAGACCTCCATCGGCCAGGGTGGTAACGCTCTGGTGCTCATCGATGGTGTCGAAGGCAACGCCAGCCTGCTTAACCCGAACGATATCGAGAGCGTGTCCGTCCTCAAGGACGCCGCTTCTTCGGCTATCTACGGTTCCCGCGCTCCCTACGGTGTGGTTCTCATCACCACCAAGAGCGCCAAGAAAGGCACGGCTACGGTCACTTACCAGGCCAACCTCTCCTTCGAGACTCCTACTGCCATTCCCAGCGTAGTCTCCGATGGTTACACCTGGGCCAAGCACTTCTACGATTCCTGGTACAACTACAAGGGCAGCAACCCCACCGCCATCAACAAGACCATGCAGTTCTCCACGGCCTGGCTGGAGGAATACCGCCAGAGAGCCGAAACTGGCAACTACGAGACCCTGGTCTCGGACGGTTCCATCGGCACCAAGGGCCGCTGGCTGTACTACCACAAGGGAACGGACTATTACGATGTCCTGTATAAGGACTTCACGTTCACCCAGACCCACAACCTCTCCGTGAGCGGTGCCGACGAACGGTTCGACTACTATGTGTCGGCCCGTCTGTACGACAACAACGGTCTGTTCGACACCACGGTGAACCCGGACTCCTACAAGATGTACAACGGCCGTGTAAAGGTGGGCTACCAGGTTACCCCCTGGCTCAAGATTACCTCCAACACGGATATCGCCTACAGCAAGTACGTGATGCCCGAGACCCAGAGTGAGGGTAATGGTAATATCTGGCGTAATATCGCCGATGAAGGCCACCCCTGCTCTCCTATTTTCAACCCCGATGGCACCCTCACCTACAGCGCCGTGTATTCGGTGGGTGACATGCTCTACGGCGGCAGCAACCGTACATATTACAACCGTCAGGCCCAGAACACCATCGGTGCCAAGGCTACGTTCTTTGACAACCGCCTGCGCCTGAACGCCGATTTTACCTATCGTGCCCGTTCCTACGACACCCACGTGCACCGTCTGCCTTCCCAGTTCTCCTACTACGAGGGTAAGATCGAGTCCCTGGCCGAGATTAAGGGTCTGGCCGATTACATCAGCGAAACCCTCCGTTCCTACGACTATCTCTCCACCAACGAGTACGCCGAGTTCGAAGACACCTGGGGCAAGCACAACTTTAAGGCCCTGGCCGGTTTCAACTACGAGCAGCAGACCTACAAGGAGGTTTATGCCTACAACGACGGCCTCCTGGCCCCCAACGTGAACAACATCATGCTCGCCCTGGGCGTAGAAAACAAGAACATCACCGGTGACTACTCCAAGTGGCGCACCGCCGGTGCCTTCTTCCGTCTGAACTACAATTTCGACGAACGCTACCTGGTAGAGGTGAACGGTCGTTACGACGGTTCCTCCAAGTTCCCCGCCCGTCAGCGCTGGGCTTTCTTCCCGTCCATTTCCGCCGGTTGGCGCCTGAGCCAGGAACCCTGGTTCAACGTGGACCAGAGCATCATCTCCAACATCAAGATCCGCGGATCCTTCGGTTCCCTGGGTAACAGTAACGTTGGCGTATATGCCTATGATGAGACGTTCGATTTCGACAACTCCATCATCCTCAACGGCCAGAAGGTGAGCTACACCTCTGCACCTGCCCCTATCCCTGAGTCCCTTACCTGGGAAACCGCCCAGACTCTGGACGGCGGTCTGGACATGAGCTTCCTGTCCGGACGTCTCACCTTCACCGGTGACATCTATTCCCGTAAGACCCTGAACATGTACACCGTAGGACCCACCCTCCCGGATGTCTTTGGTGCCTCTTCTCCTAAGGGTAACTTCGCCGAGATGACCACCCGCGGTTTCGAAATCGCCCTGGGTTGGGACGATACCTTCTCCCTGGCCGGAAAGCCGTTCAAGTATGGTATCCACGCCACTTTGGCCGACTACGTGTCCAAGATCGACAAGTACAACAACGCCCTCAAGTCCCTGGGTGACAACGCTTACAACACCAGCTACTACGAAGGCATGGTGCTGGGCGAAATCTGGGGTTATGTCTGTAACGGTCTTTATCAGACCCAGGCCGAGATTGACGCCGACGAAGCTATGGCTGCCGCAGCCGGACAGGCTCATTACAATGGCCGCATGCAGCAGACCGAGTCCTATGCCGTCTATCCTGGCGACATGCGTTTCGAAGACCTGAACGGTAACGGCTACATCGACCGTGGCAAGAATACGGCCGACGATTCCGGTGACCGCAAGATCATCGGTAACAGCGAGCCCCGTTACATCTACTCCTTCGGCTTCGACCTCGAGTGGAACGGCATCTTCGCCAATGCCTTCTTCCAGGGCGTGGGCAAGCAGGACTGGTATCCCGACAACGAGTCTTCCACCTTCTGGGGTATGTACAACCGTCCTTACAACCAGATGCCTACCTGGCACCTGAACAACTACTGGACCGAGGAAAATCCCAATGCCTATCTGCCGCGTTACACCGGTTACTTCGCTCCTTTCTACAAGGGTCGTGTGAATGCCAATACCCGCTACCTGCAGGATGCTTCCTACATCCGTCTCAAGAGCCTTCAGATTGGCTACACCCTTCCCGAGAAACTCACCCGCAAGGCTGGTTTCCAGAAGGTCTCCTTCTATATCTCCGGTGAAAACCTCTGGACCTGGTCGCCCGTATACAAGCACACCCGCGACGTGGACGTGACCGCCAACATCTACGGTAATGACAGCACCCTGTCCACCACCGGTGACGGTTACAACTTCCCCACCATGAAGAGCATCAGCCTGGGTGTGAAGCTTACTTTTGGCAAGATTGAGAAAAAATAAGGAGGAACAACTATGAAACACATTTTATATATTCTTTCTTCTGCCGTTGTTCTGGGCCTTATGGCCGTTTCCTGCGATCTTACCGAGAATCCGCAGGCCGAAGCCGGTCGTGCCATTGTATTTGGTGACGAATCCGGCCTCAGGAGCTATACCAACGGCTTTTATACCTACCTTCCCGATTACTCCAACGCGCACAAGATCAATACTACGCAGGATCATTCTGCCAAGATGAGTATCGGTACCTACGAGCAGGGTGCATACACCACCAGTACTTCCACTTCCTGGGGCTGGGGCAGCATCCGTAACGTGAACTACTTCATCAAGTACAACGTAGACCCCGGTGTCCCCCAGGATGTGAGGGACAACTACACCGGTATCGCCCGTCTGTTCCGTGCCTATCTCTATTACGACAAACTGGTCACCTATGGTAACGTGCCCTGGATTGACAAGCCCCTGGATCCTACCGACGACGAACTGTACAAGACCCAGGACAACCGCGATGTCATTATCCGGAACATCATGGACGACCTCGATTTCGCCGCAGAGCACATTACCGCTACCGGAAATGCCACGTATGCCAATACCGTGGACCGTTGGACGGCCCTGGCTCTCAAGAGCCGTATCTGCCTGTTTGAAGGAACCTTCCGTAAGTATCATGCCAACAGCACCTATGGCAAACAGTACCTGTCGGGTTGCACCATCCCCGCCGATGAACTCCTGAAGGCTGCTGCTGATGCTGCCAGTGAGGTGATTTTCGACGGTCCCTACAAGCTGCACACCGGCAGCAAGGCCTACGAAGAAGGCGGACGCGGTGCTTACCGTGACCTCTTCATCAGCGACAACCCGCAAACCGACGAAGTGATGCTGGCGTACCAGCAGAGCAAGGATCTCTCCCGCCTCGGTGAGGCCAACTGGTGGTACAACTCCACTTCCTATGGTCCGCACCTGTCCATGACCCGTGCCTTTGCCAAGACGTACCTGAACGCCGATGGCAGCATCTACAGCGAAAAGAATGCGGCCGGTGCCTACAAGACCTTCGTCGAGGAAACCACCGGACGTGATCCCCGTCTGTGCCAGACCATCCGTGGCGCCGACTATTCCCGCAAGAACAACACTGGTGCCTATGTGAAGACCGCCCCCGACATGAGCCTTTCGCTCACCGGCTACCAGTACACCAAGTACGTAATGGATGACTCCGGATACGACAACGCCCGTTCCAACGACAACGACGTGCCGCTGCTCCGTTTCGCCGAGGTCCTGCTGAACTACGCCGAGGCCAAGGCCGAGCTGGGAACCATCACGGACGAAGACTGGTCCAAGACCATCGGTGCCCTGCGCCGCCGTGCCGGTATCACCGGCGGAGACCTGGACAAACTGCCTACCACGGTAGATACCTACCTGCAGCAGACGTTCTATCCCAACGTGACCAGCGCCGTGATCCTCGAAGTCCGTCGCGAGCGCGCCATCGAACTTATCCTCGAAGGCTTCCGCCTGAACGACCTCAAGCGCTGGGCCTGCGGTTCCAACTGGCAGAACGCCCCCTGGGACGGTGTGTACATTCCCAAACTGGATGCGCCCATCGACCTTAACGGAGACGGCACGGCCGATGTCTATGTGACTGCAGACGCCGAGTACCAGAAGAGCGGTCAGTACAAGTCCATCGCCATGATCCTGAACGACAACCAGAAGGCCAATCAGATTGCCGACGATCCCAATCACGGCTACCTCCTGGGTTACGTACTTCCGCGCAAGTGGAACGACAACATGTATCTTTATCCGGTGCCCGAGAATGTGATCCAGAAGAACACCAATCTGGTTCAGAATCCCGGTTGGAATTAATGAATGAAAGGATATGAAAAAGACAATCAATATCATCCTCGTCGCACTGAGCCTGTTCGGTGTGCTCGCCTGCAACAAGCCTAAGGTGTCGGTCCACGCCGATTTCACCACCGACAAGCAGGTGTACGAACTCTATGAGGATATCGTCCTTACCAACGTTTCCACGGCAACCAACGACATCATCGTGGCCTGCAAGTGGGAATGGGGTGGCGAGTACAAATGGGGCAAACAGCTGGAAACCCCTATCTCCTTCGACTCTCCCGGTGAGAAGGAAATCAAGCTCACCGTCGTTACCAACAGCAATGTTTCCGAGACCTGCGTGAAGACGGTCACCATCCAGGACACCAACATCCGTCCTGTGGCCGACTTTGAATGGGCCCCCACCGAGGGCATCGTGGCCGGCGACCCTGTCCAGTTCACCGACAAGTCCACCGATGCCGACGGTACCATCGTGGCCTGGGAATGGAAGTTCGGTGCCAACACCGTTACCGAGCAGAATCCGACTTACTCCTTCCCTGAGTTCGGCGACATCGAGGTTACCCTCACCGTCACCGACAACCAGCGCGGCAAGGGCATGGTCAAGAAGACCATCCACGTGGCCAAGAGCCCGAACTCCCTGGAGCTTGCCTGGGCCAAGGCCTATGACAGCGATACCGAGGCATACACCAAGTTCACCTCTCCCGCCACCAATGCCGACGGTAGCGTCGTGTACGCTTTCTCCAGCGGCCTGCACCTGGTGGCCTTCGATACCGAAGGTACGCAGAAGTGGAGCTTCGACGCCAACCTGCACAACCCGAACCCCAGAAGCAACGACGGTACCAAGACCGGTTCTTCCTGCACGCCTTCCGTAGATAAGGATGGAACCGTCTTTATCGCCCTTGCCTATAATGAGGCCGGCGATGCAAGCAGCGAATCCGGTGTCTATGCTATTAATCCGGATGGTACGCAGAAGTGGTATTTCAAGTGGAATAATGCCAAGTATATCAACGTCATTCCCGTTATCCTGGACGAGAAGATCTTCCTGGCCACTAAGTCCAACCCCACCGATGCTGATCTTTGGACCGGTAAGCCTTATAAGGATAATGGTACTATTTTGAACAAAGCTACGGGCGCTTTTGATCAGGTAATTCGCGTAAAGCAGGGCTCCTACGGTGGTTTTGCAGCTACCAAGGAAGAGGCCGTCTTGTTCCATACGAACGATACATATGGAACGCGTATTATCTGGAAGCAGGATGACGGCACCTGGAAGTATTATGGAGCGGACGGCGGTCGTGACAAGTTCATGCTTGGTAGACCAGTTTCGGGCGGTAATCCTGACTGTGGTTTCTCCACTTATATGGCTATTGATAAGAACAATAAGGCCTATATCCTCTACGGCAAGACTACCGGTGAGAATAATTCGACGCCTGTCCTGTACTGCTACGATCTTACCAAGTACAGCGCAACAGATGGTATTTCGCCCGAATGGACGATGACGGATCTTGCTGGAACAGTCAATCGTTACTATAGCCATGGTACGGTCCTTGGCGAAGATGGAACAATCTATGTGACCACCCGCAAGGGTCTTGCGGCTATCAATCCTGATGGAACCAAGAAGTGGAATGTTGATGTGAGCAACGATAATTTCTCCATCTGGGGTTGCCCGGCTGTGGATAACCAGGGCTATATCTACTTCAATGAATCGGAGCAGGTAGGCAACGATCAGACCACCGGCAAACTGGTCAAGGTGAAACCCGACGGAACCAGGGCCTCCGAGCTTGTACTGGGTACCTCCCTGCGTACTTCTCCTACCATCAGCCCCGACGGTACCATCTACTGCACCGGTATGAAGGATGGCAAGCCAACTCTCTTCGCCGTGAAGGGTTCGGCTACCGGTCCGGCCGCCGGCTGGTCTCAGCTGGGTGGTAACTCCCGTAAATCTTGTAAAGCAGAATAAATCATGAAGCTTAAAAGATTATTTCTTCTCGCCCTTCTGCCCGCAGCGCTTCTGGCCTGCGGGTCGAAGGACGTTGTAAATCCGGTTACTCCGCCCAAAACGGATCCTGTAGACCCTACTCCGGAACCGGGCCCCAGCGAGGGAGGCATCACCATGACGGTGTGCTCCTTCAATATCCGTTACGCCAATACTTCCGACAAGTATCCCGACGGCACCAGCGCTGCTTGGAGCGCCCGTAAGGATGCAGTGAAGAAGTTTATCGACGACGAAAAGCCGGACCTCATCGGCCTGCAGGAAGTGCGTAAGGAACAGTCCCAGTGGTTCTCTTCCACTTTCGCTTCCGAATACGGCTATTACGATGTGTCCCGTGACAACGCCAGTGGCTCTTCCGTGGGTACGGCCGGCGGCGAAGGCGTGGCGGTAATGTACCGCAAAGACCGTTTCGAACTGGTCCTCAAGGATTTCTTCTGGCTGGACCCCAAGACAAGGGAACTTCCGGTTAAGAATAGTGATGACGGTACTTACGGCGAATGGCATTCGGCCTGCCGCCGTGTCACGGTGTATGCCGAGCTAAAGGACAAAAAGAACAACAATGCCATCGTGTGGTTCTTCCCCACGCACTATGATCACGTGAGCGACGACGCCCGCCAGAAATCGGCCGAGCTGATGGTCTCCCAGATGAAAGCCCTCTGCAAGGAAACCAATCTCAAGGAGGCCAACAATGTGATCCTTCACGTGGGAGACCTGAACACCACTTCCGATAAGCTTGCGTCCTTGAATGACAACATGCATTACTCCCGTCTGGAGGCAGCCGGTTCCGACAAGTACAACCGCACCTTCAACGGATTCGGTGACAGCAACAAGATTATCGACCACATCTACTTCGGCGGCAAGTCCGTGAAACCTATTAAATACTGGATAAACACGAAGGACTACGGTGTTCCATACCTTTCGGACCACTTTCCTATCCTGTTCCAGTGGGAATATAAGTAATGAGATTCAAACTACTGCCCATCATCCTTATGACACTGCTTCCGGCTTTGGCTGCTGCCCAGACCGGAAGCAGTGTTGCGGATGAATACGACCCCCAGGCGGCACCCGGGGCTGTCGTCACTTGCGGGAACGCCCGCTTTACCGTACTTACCTCCCGGCTCGTCCGTATGGAATGGGCCGGCGACGCTCAATTTGAAGACCGGGCTACCCTGGCCGTGGTGAACCGTAAGCTGGAAGTACCTTCCTTCCGGGTAAAGAAGACCAAGAACGGGGTAGTCATCACCACTAAGGACCTCACGCTGCAGTACAAGGGCCCCGGACGCTTCTCCGAGAAAAATCTGAGCGTCACTTTCACCATGGCCGATCCCCACGCCAAGAAAGGGGTACGTCAGGTAAAATGGACGCCCGGTATGGACGACAGCGGCAACCTGATGGGTACTTACCGCACCCTGGACGGTTGCAAGGGCTTCTCCCAGATCAACTACAAGGGAGACGAGTACGAGCAGGGTGTCCTGTCCCGCGACGGCTGGGCCGTGGTGGACGAAAGCGCCCGCCACATCCTGGTCAAGGACAATTCCGACTGGGGAGAATGGGTGACCGAGCGTCCCGAAGGGGACAGGCAGGACCTGTACCTGTTTGCCTATGGCCACGACTACAAGGCTGCCCTGAAGGACTTTACCCGCATTGCCGGCCGCATCCCGCTTCCTCCCAAGTATGTATTCGGTTACTGGTGGAGCCGCTACTGGCAGTACAGCGATTTCGAATTCGTAGACCTGGCCAAGGAAATCCGTTCGCACGGCATCCCTATGGACGTGATGGTCATCGATATGGACTGGCACGATACCTGGACCCTGCAGCGCAAAAACGCTCCCCAGGACGAATTCGGCCAGCGCATCGGCTGGACGGGGTACACCTGGCAGAAGCAACTCTTCCCCCATCCGGAGAAGACCCTGGCCCAGCTGCACGCGCTCAGTCTCAAGACTTCCCTGAACCTGCATCCCGCTTCCGGCATCCAGCCCTATGAGGACTGCTATCAGGGATTTGTCAAGGACTACCTTTCCCGCACAGACAATTACGACGGCCCCAAGGGTTACAAGTACCACGAAGGAGATTCACTGATTTACCTCAGGAGCAATCCTTCCACCCGTCAGGACCGTACCGCCAAGGAGGGCGAACTTTGCCCCGTTCCCTTCCGCATTGACCAGCAGGCTTGGGCAGATGCCTATTTCAACAGCGTCATCCACCCGCTGGAGCGCCAGGGAGTAGACTTCTGGTGGCTGGACTGGCAGCAATGGAAGCTTAGCGAATACACCAAGGGCCTGAGCAACACTTTCTGGCTCAATTACACCTTCTTCAACGACAAGGTGCGCCGCAACCGCGGCTTCGGTTCCCACGAGGCCCCGCGCCCCATGATCTATCACCGTTGGGGCGGTCTGGGCAGCCACCGTTACCAGATCGGTTTCTCGGGAGACTGCTACGATACCTGGGAGGTCCTTACCTTCCTGCCCTATTTCACCGCCACTTCTTCCAACGTGGGCTACGGTTACTGGGGACACGATATCGGCGGTCACCAGGTTCTGGGCAATCCTTACAAACCCGAGATTTTCACCCGCTGGCTGCAGTACGGGGTGTTTACCCCCATTTTCAAAACCCATTCCACCAAGAGCGCCGATATCGAGCGTCGTATCTGGACCTATGCGCCGGAGTATGCAAAACCGATGCGGGAGGCCGTCCGGCTGCGTTATTCCCTGTCTCCCTACATCTACACCGCCGCCCGTCAGGCCTATGACACCGGCATATGCATGACCCGTCCCATGTATTACGACTACCCCGAGAACGAGGAGTCCTACACCATGAAGGAGCAGTTCATGTTCGGAGACGATATCCTGGCCACCGTGATCGGAGAACCCGCCGATCCCGTCACCGGCCTGGCTTCCCGCACCGTCTGGCTGCCGGAAGGCAACGACTGGTACGATGTGGCTACCGGCGCCCTGTACAAGGGAGGCCAGACTTGCACGCTGTCCTACACCCTGGACGAGAATCCCTGGTTCGTGAAGGCCGGCGCCATCATCCCCATGGCCGATGAAAACATTACCTCGCTGCAGGAAAAGAGCAACGTGCAGCGGTACTTCGTGGCCCCCGGAGATGGAAAGAGCAGCTGCCGCCTCTACGAAGACGACGGATACTCTCAGGACTATGCCAACCACTTTGCCACCACGCTGGTAACCAAGGAATCTTCCCGCGAAGCCTGTGAGGTGGTGATTGCTGCCCGCGAAGGCGGTTACAGAGGCATGCCTTCCACGCGTCGCGTGCAGGTAATCCTGGAAGGAGTATTCGTGCCCGTCTCGGTTACCCTGAACGGCAAGCCGGTCAAGTGGAATTACTGCGGCAAGGACCTGTCCGTGGTGATTGACCTGCCCGAGATGCCCGCTTCCCAGGAAGCCGTGGTCCGCTGCAGCTTCGACGGCAACGATCCCGCCATCCTGCGCGGCAAGAAGGGTATCATGCACCGCATGATGAACATCACCCCCGCCTTCAAGGATGCCTACAACGAGAACGTGGACAAGTACAAGCTGCTGTCCCGTCCTTTCCTGAAACTGGCGCAGTGCCCCAGCCTCATCGAAAGCGACCCGTCCCGCCTGGTGGAATTCCTGCAGGCGATGGACGTGCAGGCTGTGGAAGAAGACCTGAAACCTTATCCCGGCCTGGCCCCCATCGGCAAGGCCATCCAGGCCCAGTGCCAATTATAGAACAACTTCTATGAGCTCCAAGAAAAACCTTTACGAGACGCCCCAGGCCGAAATCATCGGCCTGGACGCCCCTTGCTCGCTCATGCAGAGCAGTATCGAAGTCCCCGAAAGCGGGGCCGTTATCCCTGATGTAGATATCATTATTGTAGACTGGAACTTGCTGTAGCTATGAAGAAGAATGGTATCATTTTCCTGTTTGCGGCAATGGGATTGCTGGCAGGATGCTTAAAGGAACAACCCGCAGCGGAAATCAACCAGGGATCTACTCTGGAAGTGAGTATTGCGCCCGAAACCCCGGCTGCCCCCGAGGTAAAGACTCATCTGGGTGCTGCCGAGAATAACAAGCGCAAGGTTTATTGGAGCGATGGGGACGCCATTCGTGTGAACGGAGTGGCATCCAATGCCCTGGCCGAACAGGGAGAGACGGCTTCGTCGGCCGTTTTCCAGTTTGCCAGCCCGCTGGGTGCCGCCCCGTACAACATTCTGTATCCGGCCGGCATCTATACCGATGCTACGCACGTGACGCTCCCCGCCAGCCAGACTTACAAGTCCGGCGGTTTTGCCGACGGCATGTTCCCCATGGCCGGGTACAGTGCCGACGGAACCAACATCTCCGTCAATCATCTGTGCGCCATCCTCAAGCTGAACATCTTGCGGGACAGTGGCGCCGGGGCCGATGAGCACGACCTCGTATCGGCCTCCTTCCGCGGCCTGCAGGGAGAGCAGGTGAGCGGTACATTTGCCATCGACTACCAGAACGCCACCCTTACCGGCAGCTCTGCGGCTGCGGCCGACCAGGTAGTGAAGGTGACCAAGGTGTTTACCACCAGCACCGCCACGCCGGTTTCCTACTATATCGTAGTCCCGGCCCGTACCTATGCCGGCGGCATTGCCGTCGACATCCAGGACAAGGGCGGTCACATGATGACCCTGAGCAAGACCAGCTCGTTCACGCTCCAGGCCGGCAAGCTCTATGACCTGAGCGCCCTGCCCTTTGTGCCCACCGGCGATGCTCCGGCCGATATCACCATTACCTCCGCCGAGGAACTCGTTGCCTTTGCGCAGGCCTACAACGCCGGCACCATCTCCGGCGATGACCTGCTGGTTTCCCTGGGGAACGACATCACCTTCGATGCCACCACCTCTGCGGCGTTCAATGCCGAAGGGGGAATTGGAAAGGCAGGTGGCGATGTGCTGTTTAACGGCACCTTCAATGGCGCTAATCATAGCATCTTGGGCCTGCAGGCCACGGTTCCTCTATTTGCCAATGTAGGTAAGAACGGTACGGTCAGGAACCTTATCGTGGGGGCTTCTTCCTCGCTTACTTACACGGCCGACATCGCTGGCAATTTGAACATTGCCGCTATTTCCGGATATTGCAAGGGTAATATCACCGATTGCGAAAACTATGCGCCGGTTACCTGCTCTTCTACCACCCGTACGGCAGGCGTGATTAAACTCGGCGGTATTGTGGGTCGTCAGAATTCGACTGGAACCATCTCCGGCTGCGTGAACCATGCAGCTATCACCTGCACGGCTCCCGGTACTCCCGATATCTATATGGGTGGTATTGTCGGTGCGTTGGAGCGTCCCAATGCAGGAGAAACAGCTCTCATTGAAAACTGCACCAATGAGGGAATGGTGAAGAATGGTAAAGATAGCGGGGAGCCCGCTCAGTCCTGTATTCTGCATATGGGAGGCATCGTCGGATGGATTTATACAAGTGCAAATTCTCCCACAATGGTCATCTCCGGGCTTGTAAACACGGGTAGTGTCATAAAGACTAATACTGCATCAAAGGTTAATACATATGCCGAGATTTTGGGCGGCATTGTCGGTGGGGTTCATGGAGCTGCCATTGCAAGCGCTTCGGGAACAGTTGCATTCAAGAATTCCACCGTGTCAAACTGCTCCATTATGAACGGTACGTATGATAACGGTACCGGATATGGTACTGCTCCTCACACGGGTGGTTTTATTGGCGTGGCAAGAGGGGGAAGCATCAGCTTTAACTCCAGTTGCGAGGTGAACAATGTGACGGTGGGAACCCGTCGTGGTTATGGCGGTGGTTTTGCCTCCTGGGCAAGAGGTGCCACCTTTGACGGATGCAAGGTGTTGAATTCTTCTGTGCGTGCCTCTGCCTGGCTGATGTACGGCGGTGGCCTGGTAGGTCATATGCGCGCTTCGAATGCCATCAATTGTATTGTTAAGCTGGATAATAACAGTTCTAATTCCCTTTACGGAAAAGCAGACGCCAATACTGACGTTATGATAGGCGGTGTTGTCGGTACCGCACAGGAAACATGTCTCATCAGTGGCTGCAAAGCCTTCGTGAAACTGATGTATGTGGGCGCCTGCAAGACTTCTTCCTATGGATGGATTCTTGGAAAGGATTTGGATAATACCGTCACCATCCAGGATTGTGGCCTGGGCGGAACCTATGGAAACGGAACACCTACCCTTACCTTGGATGGTAGTAATTTTTCCAATTACATCTACGGGGCTGGAACACCTACCGTACAGGGCGCCAATTATTATTGGGATGGATCAACGGGAGGCGGAGTAGATCCCGGTCCCTTCCCCAAGCGGCTGGCTATCATCGGAGACTCTATCTCTACCTTTGAGGGCATCATCCCGGCCAGCCACAAGGCGTATTATACCAATCCGCCGGCATCGGGTTGTGATGTAACCGACTGGACCCAGACCTACTGGGGCCGCCTGATCAATGATTACTGGCACAGCACCCTGGATGTGAACACCTCCTGGAGCGGCAGCTCAGTCGCGAGCGGCAAGGCCGGGGCCGAGCGTACTCCCTTCGTGGACGAAAGCCGCCTGGGACTCCTGACCAATCCCGACTGCGTGATTCTTTTCGGAGGCACCAACGACGCCATCGCGGACAACGAAATCGGCCTGGGCGAGTTCTGCTACGACACGGCCCTGGCCGACATCAACCACTACAAGCGCTTCCGCGATGCCTATATCTATGTAATCAAGTATATCCAGAACAAGTTCCCTTCGGCCAAGATTATCTGCATCATCGGCACGGATGTAACTGGAGATTATGGCAGTTCCGTTGAGGCCATTGCCAAGCACTACAGCCTGCCTTACGTGGACTTCCGCGAGGAAAAGAACGTTGCCGGCAAGGTGACCATCTACAGCGGTTCCCACCCGGATGCCGCCGGTCACGCCTATAAAGCCCAGAAGATTTACAACGAAACCCTTCATCTGTTCCAATAGTAAACTATGAAAAAGCTGTTAATAGCGACCCTTGCCATCCTGGCCCTCTCCTGCGCCCCCAAGGATAGCCTTAAGGTGATATCCTTCAACGTGCGCACCTCCGTCAAGGACGACGGCGAGAACTCCTGGGAAAACCGCAAGGAGGCCTCCAAGGCCATGCTGGAGGAGCAGCAGCCCGACATCTTCGGCGTGCAGGAGGCCCAGCCCGACCAGCTGGCCTATATTGCAGGTGCGTGCCCGGATTACGTCTCCTTCGGCGTCGGCCGTGACAAGGGTGACGACGAAGGCGAACACGCCAGCATCTTCTACAATCGGCACACCCTGGAAATGGTAGATGGTGGCACGTGGTGGCTGAGCGAGACGCCCGACGTGCCCTCCGTGGGCTGGGACGCCAAGTACCCCCGCACCGCCACCTGGGCCCTGATGAAGGACCTGCGCAACGGCCGCCGGTTCTACTTCGTGAACACGCATCTGGACCACAAGGGCGCCAACGCCCGTCGCAACGGCCTGGCCATGGTGGTGGAGAAGACCCGCGGCCTGAACCCCGACATCCCGCTGGTGCTCACCGGAGACTTTAACGTAGAGCCCGGCGATTCCTGCCTGGTAGATGTAGACCGCCTGATGCTCAGCGCCCGTAAGGTGGCCGAAAAGACCACGGACGCCCCGTCCTGCAACGGCTTCAAGACCCCGGCCACCAAAACCATCGACTACATCTATTTCGTAGGATTCGAAAAGGCCCTGGAATTCGCCGTGCTGGATAAATCCTATGCCGGAAAGCCGTTTATCTCGGACCATTATCCCGTGGTTTCCACGCTGGTTTATTAGGCTGATAGGCTATCTCCTCCCGGTCCCCCATACCCAGTGGCTGCTGAACCCCAGAGGCCTGTTCCGATTGACAGAATAAATTTGTATATTTGTGAACTAAACGACTAATAATCATAGTATGATTTTGGATTTTTTCAAGACCAGCGCTCCGTCCGCGGTCAAAGTCCCGGCCGAAAAGATTGACAGAACTTATAAGAGTCTGCGTTTCCAGTCCTTTATGGCTGGCACCTTCGGTTACGCCCTGTACTATGTTTGCCGCCTGTCCATGGGCGTGATGAAGCAGCCGCTCATCGATGCAGGTCTGCTCACCGCTTCCCAGTTGGGTATCATCGGCGCGTGCCTGTATTGGGCCTATGCCATCATGAAGCTCATCAACGGCTTCCTGGCCGACAGTTCCAACATCAAGCGCTTCATGGCCCTGGGCCTCACCGTCTCGGTGCTCATGAACTTCACCATGGGTATCCTGGGTGTGACGGCGCTCGAAGGGGGTATTTCCAATTCGGCCCTCTTCATCCTCTTCGCCATTTGCTGGGCCATTAACGGCGGTGTCCAGTCCATGGGTGCCCCGCCGGCAATCATCGCCCTGTCCCGCTGGTATCCGCTGCGCATACGCGGTACCTACTATGGTTTCTTCAGCAGTTCGCACAACATTGGCGAGGGCCTGTCCTTCGTGTTCGTAGGTATGCTGGTAGCCACCTTCGGCTGGAAGTGGGGCTTCTTCGGCGCCGCCCTGGCCGGTTTGCTGGGTGTTGTGATTATCCTGCTGTTCATGCACGATACGCCGGAATCCAAGGGTCTGCCGCCCATCGAGGTCCTGGCAGGGGAGGCCGAGCATAAGGACGAGCTTTCCCCCGAGGAGAAGCGCGCCCAGACCAAGCGCATGCAGGCTGCCGTAATCAAAAATCCCGGCGTCTGGATCCTGGCTGCCGCCAGTGCCTTCATGTATATGAGCCGATACGCTATTAACGAATGGGGCACCATCTTCCTTCAGGAGCACAAGGGCTACGATCTGGCGGGTGCTGCCGCCATCATCGGCATCAACCCCATCTTCGGCATCATCGGCACGGTGGTGTCCGGCTGGCTGTCGGATGTCCTGTTCAAGGGAGACCGCAAGTATCCTGCCTTCGTGGCCGGTATCCTGGAAGCCATCGCCCTGGCCCTGTTCCTGTTCGGCGGTCCTTCCAAGTGGCTCAACGTGGCGGCCATGGTGCTCTTCGGCATCGCCATCGGCGTGCTCATCAGCTTCCTGGGCGGCCTCATGGCCGTAGACCTGGTTCCCCGTCAGGCTACCGGCGCTGCCTTGGGCATCGTCGGCCTGGCGTCCTATGCCGCCGCCGGTCTGCAGAACGTGATTACCGGTTTCCTCATGGACAGCGGCAACGCTGCGGCCGGCATGCACGACTACACCTATGTCCGCTGGTTCTGGCTGGGTGCCGCCATCATCTCATTCATGCTGCCGGTGTTCAACTGGCGGCGTAAGCAGCAGGTGATTTAGGGCAATTCAAAAAATATGACTATCTTTGAAGACTAAACTAACAACAAATAAACGCAATTCACTATGTCAAAGAAAGGTAACAGCAGCATCATAGCCATTGTGGCCATGATTTTTCTGTTCGGCATGATTTCCTTCGTGACCAACCTGGCCGCCCCTATCGGCAATATCTGGAAGATGCAGCCCGGCATCGAGGGCTCCAACTTCTGGGGTATGATGGGTAATATGATGAACTTCCTGGCCTATGCCATCATGGGTATCCCGGCCGGTAAAATGCTCACCAAGTACGGTTATAAGAAAACCGCTCTCATCGCTATCGCAGTAGGTTTCCTGGGTGTGTTCATCCAGTTCCTCTCCGGTATCGTGGGTGTGGGCGCCACGGCTCTTGGCCTGCCTGCCAACTTCTTCGTATACCTGTTCGGTGCCTTCGTGGCCGGTTTCTCGATGTGTATGCTCAACACCGTGGTTAACCCGATGCTCAAGCTGATGGGCGGCGAGCGCTCCAACCAGTACATCCAGATCGGCGGTTCCTTCAATTCCCTCATGGGTACTCTCACTCCCATGCTGGTAGGTTCCCTCATCGGCACCCTCACCAAGGATTCCCTCATCAAGGATGTGAACCCCGTGCTCTTCCTGGCCATGGGTGTGTTCGCCTTCGCTTTCATCGTCCTTATGTTCGTCAACATCCAGGACCCCGAGGCTGTAAAGGATTCCCAGAACGCTGTAAGCCCCATGAAGTTCAAACACTTCGTGCTGGGTGTTATCGCCATCTTTGTGTATGTGGGCGTTGAGGTAGGTATCCCCGGTACCCTCAACTTCTACCTGTCAGACCCTGTGAAGGGCGCCGGCATGGATCCTTCCACCGCCGTTGCCATCGCCGGTTTCGTGGCCGGTACCTACTGGTTCCTCATGCTCATCGGCCGTCTTACCTCCTCGGTCATCTCCGGTAAGGTAAGCGCCCGTGCCCAGCTCACCTGCGTGTCGGCTGTGGCCCTGGTGCTCATTGTCCTGGCCATCATCCTGGGCAACTCCTCCACCGTTTCCATGCCCGTGTTCAAGGGTGTTTCCGAAGGCTTCGGCATGGTACAGGTTCCCATCGCAGCCCTCCTGCTGGTGCTGTGCGGTCTGTGCACTTCCGTCATGTGGGGCACCATCTTCGACCTCGCCTGCGACGGCCTGGGCGCTTCCACCAACCTGGCTTCCGGTATCTTCATGACCATGGTTGTGGGTGGCGGTATCGTTCCGCTGGTGCAGAACGCCATTGCCGATGCTGTCGGCTACATGCCCAGCTACTGGCTGCTGGCTGCCTGCGTAGCCTTCATCCTGTACTTCGCTGCAATCGGATCCAAAGTTAAAAAAGCATAATCTACTCTCATGGAACAAGACTTAGTAATTGGTATTGACGTAGGTGGACAGACCACCAAATGTGGCATCGTAGATGCCCGTGGCACCGTTCTGGCCCAAACTGTAATCCGTAGCGATAACCACGAGGAAGCCACTCCGTTCATCGCAGAACTGGCCGAGGCCCTCAACCGCATCATCGCCGAAGCCAAGGCCGAAGGCCGCATCCGCGGTATCGGCGTGGGCGCCCCTAACGGCAACTACTATACCGGCTGCATCGAGGCCGCTCCCAACCTGAAGTGGGGTCACAACCGCGTGGAATTCGCCAAGATGCTGCAGGAGCAGATGAACGGCATTCCCGTGTCCCTCACCAACGACGCCAACGCCGCCGCTGTGGGAGAAATGACCTACGGCGCCGCCCGCGGTATGAAGAACTTCATCATGATCACCCTGGGTACCGGCGTAGGTTCCGGTATCGTGATTAACGGTGAGGTTGTTTATGGCCACGACGGTTTCGCCGGCGAACTGGGTCACACCTGCGCCGTGCGCCACAACGGCCGCTTGTGCGGCTGTGGCAAGCATGGTTGCCTGGAAACCTATTGCAGCGCCATGGGTGTTGCCCGTACCGCCCGCGAATGGCTGGAAATGACCGACGAACCCTCCGAGCTCCGCTCTCTGGACAAGATCACCTCCAAGGACGTGTACGACGCCGCCAAGGACGGAGATAAGCTGGCCCTCAAGATCTTCGACTTCACCGGTCGTATCCTGGGAGAAAAGCTGGCCGATTTCATCGAATTCTCGGCTCCCGAAGCCATCGTGCTCTTCGGCGGTCTGGCCCGCTCCAAGGAATTCCTCACCGAGCCCATCCTCAACGCCATGAACGCAAACGTTCTGCCGTTGTGGAGAGACAAGGTCAAGTTGGTCTATTCCTCGCTTAAGGAGTCCGACGCCGCCATCCTGGGTGCTTCCGCACTTGCTTGGGAACTTTAATTTTATCGAATGAGAATCAGAAAAATTGCCCTCGTGGCTATTGTAGGATGCGTACTCGCCGGATGTGATTCCGGCGGGTCTGCATCTATAGAGAAGCAGCTTCAGCAAATGACGTTGCAGGAAAAAGTGGGACAGATGTTCATTGTAAGGCCCGAAGCCCTGGAACCCACGGCCTATTACAACTCTCCCCAGGACTTGCAGGCGCTCAGTTTGCAAGCTGTCAATGACCGCATGAGAGAAACGGCGGCCAAGTACCCCATGGGAGGCATCATCCTGTTCTCCAACAACATCAACAATCCCGAACAGCTGCGCACGTTTGTGGCCGATCTCAAGGCTTTGCCTTCACATCCGCTGCTGTGTATCGACGAAGAAGGCGGTGTTGTGGCCCGTCTGGCCAACAACCGCAACTTCTACCTGCCCAAGTTCCCCAACATGACGCAGCTGGCAGCTTCCGGCCGCACCAACGAGGTCACAGAGGCCGCTACTGTCATCGGCACCTATCTGAAGGAGTACGGCTTCGACATTGACTTCGCCCCCGTGGCCGATGTCAACACCAACCCCCGCAACATCGTCATCGGCGCCCGCGCCTTCTCTACAGACCCCAAGACGGCCGCCGTCATGGTCAAGGCCTATCTCAAGGGTTTGCAGAAAACAGGCGTCGTGGGCTGCCTCAAGCACTTCCCGGGTCACGGAGACACCACGGCCGATTCTCACTTCGGCTATGCCATGTCCCGCAAGAACTGGGACGAGATTAAGAACTGCGAGATGATCCCCTTCAAGGCGGGTATCGATGCCGGCGCTCATCTGGTGATGACCGCGCACATCTCCCTGCCCAATGTCACCGGTTCCAATACGCCTTCTACCCTTTCCTCCATGATCATGCAGGACAAACTGCGCGGAGAACTGGGCTTTGACGGCGTTATCATCTCCGATGCCATGGAAATGGGTGCCATCATCCGTCAGTATCCTGTAGAGGACGCTTGCGTGGCCGCCATCAAGGCCGGTGTAGACATTCTGCTGTGCGTACGGGAATATCCCAAGGTGTTTGAAACCGTCGTAGCCGCTGTGCGTCGCGGAGAGATTCCCGAAGCCCGCATCGACGAAAGCGTGCGCCGCATTCTCAAGATGCGCGCCGCTACACCTTCCGGCAAGAAGTAGCTTTATTTAGCGAAGTACGAATTTTTTACTTACGCGGGCGTTATCACCCGCGTAAAAATTTATATACACGTGCGGGCCTTTGACGCAGAGTTTGTAGGAACCGGCGGCGTAGGACTTGCTGTAGGTCTTGATGCCGGCCCTATGCTCGGCAAAGAGGGCCGCGACGGCCTCTTTAGTCGGCTTGCCCTGCTGTTCTTCCAGAGTGAGTTTTCCGTATTCTTTGGCTCCGTTGGCGACTTCCTTGTAAGTGCCGCGGTCGGCGCTGGACCATACGCTGCTCATGGTCATCTGGGTAATGCGTCCGCCGTCTCCGTACCAGTCCAGGAGCTCGGTGGTGTGCACGTGGCCGCACAGGACAATAGCATTGAGCCCTGCCAGAAGTTTGCGGATGTGACGGCGTTCTTCGGCCCGGGAATCCTCCCGGTTGCCCAGCAGGTGCCACCAGTAGTATTTGGCGTCGTCGTAGGGGAAGACGGGGCTGTGCACCACCACAAAGACGTGCCGGGCGTCGGCCGCCTGGGTAAGCAGTTTCTCGATGCGGGGGACATCCGGGTGGGTAAAATCGATGACCACGAAGGCATCGGGACCCACGCGGAAGAGGAAGTTCACGTTGTTCACCTCCTGTTCCAGTTCGGCCGAAAGGCGGGGGAGCATGTACTCGGAATAGGCCTGGGCGCACACGTCGTCATCGTTACCTCTTACGTCGTGATTTCCGCATACGCTCACGAAGGGAAGGTCCCCGGCCAGACTCTCCTTGAACAGGTTCATGGCATCTTCCAGGAAACGCTTGTGCGTGGCGGCATCGGCCGTATCTCCCTGGATGAGATCTCCCATCTGCAGCACGCATCGGCTGTCGTCATCGACCAGACAAGCCGCCCGCTTCACCAGGTCCTTGCACCGCCCCGACCACATATTGCCGTTGCGCACGAACTCCCTGCGGTGGTTCATCTCCCGCTTGGTATTCTCCAAATGGTACCCCGCGTGGTAATACTCCGGGTCTTTGGCATCGTAATGCGTGTCTCCCAGGATGATCAGGTTATACCCCTCTTCATCTTTTGCCTGGACCGGTGTCCAGCGAAGCGGCAAAGAAAGGCCGATGATGCCCGTTGCCGAATACTTAAGGAAATCTCGTCTATCCATACTGCAAATATAGCATTTTTTGCCGTCATGCCCGACCCCGACCTTGCACACCGCTCAAATCGTGCGCTTTTGCCATTTTTTGCACGATTTCACCGGCATTTCTGCGCACAGGGCATCGCCCGTGCTATCAACCACGAAGACTTTTCCCTCACAGGTGCAAGTGTGTGGTGTATTTCACCACAAGGGTTTGTGCGCTTTTTCGGAACTTTGCTTATATTATAATATTGTGCCATGAAGCGCATCATCATTTTGTCTCTCCTGCTGCTGCTCACGGTGGCGGCCGGCGCCCAAAGGGTAAACGGGCAGTTTGGCGCATCCTTCCAAAGCCAGTTGAATGGTCCGGAGGGCACGCCCCAGTCCCTGCATCAGTGGACCGTCTGGGGCGGTATTATGCTGGACCCGTTTTATCCCTGGCCCATTTATCTGGATACCGGCCTGGGCGTGAGCATGTGTATCGCCCCCGACCATACCGCCCATGTCTACCGGCTCGAACTCCCGCTGGACCTTACCGTCCAGTGGGAACCCGGTCCCAATTTCGGCATCGGCCCCTATGTGGGCGTCTATGGAAGCTATAACCTCCGGGTGGCCGAAGACTATGGCCCGAGGGAGGAACTCAACCCTTGGAACTGGGGACTGATGGCCGGCATCAGCCTGCGCCCCCGGGCGTTTCTGCTCAATGTGGGCTATTACCGGGATATGATGCCGCTCAAGAAGGCCGATGCCGTTTTGAAGGATTATTTCCGCGTGGGGCACGGCATCCGGGTTTCCATCGGCTGGTGCTTTTAAACCATGAGGCCTATGAAAAGAATCCTTCTGCTCCTTTGGGTGCTTGGGCTGGCGGTGCTTCCGCTATCGGCCCAGACCCTCAAGAAAACCTTCACCGGTACGCTGGAGTGCATGCGTTATATCCCGGCGTACGAGGATGGCAAAGTGTTTTATGTGAATCCCCATGCCGGCGGCCAGAGCGGCAACCTGGTGGTCCTGAAGGAGGCCGATGGACAGTACCGTGTCTGGGACAATGCGGCGCGGATGTGGGTGACAGAGAGTCTGGAAAACGTGAAGTGCATTTTCTTCCTCAATCCGGATGTTTTGTATCTTGCGCATCAGGACGACCGCAACGATGCTTTTTACGTAGGCATTCTGGACGGTTTTGACGACGATGACTATGTGCTGTCTTATACCGACTGGCGTTTCCACCGCAATGCCCAGGGCCAGCTGGATTATCTTCTGATTGCCATCGGAGACAAGTGGGCGGTGGTGGGACCGGACTGCGAGTTCCTGCTGCCTTTCCGTTATAGTACTCCTCAAGAGGCGCTGGAGGCCATTCCCGCTCGCCTCTCTGCCCGGAAGCCGCCGGGCATGAGCGATGTGGAATATATGGTTTCCCAGCTGCGGCAAATCCAGCCTTATGAACTGCACATTGACTGGAGTTATTATGATGCGGCCTCGGATGTCCGATACTTTACCATCAAGGAACTGCCCTGGGCCGGGCCCTTTTCGCAATTCGGTTTCGACGGCGCACCGGAGCCCCTTCCGGAGGACGCTGTGCTGGAAGACGGTCCCCATTTTGTGGGTGTGAAAAACGGCGTTCTCACCCATGTCCAGTCGCCCTATTATTTCACGGGGAAAATGTTCCCGCTTACTTCCGATTTCCTGTCGCTGTTGTGCGGAGACTGCATTCCCGTACCAGGTTCCGAAGGAGACTACCTGTACGGTAACCTGATAGGACTGGAGGGGAATCCCTATCTTCCCTGGGCCGTCAAAGCCCTTCGGATTAACAAGGACGGCAGTTTCCAGCTGGGGTATTTCCGTCTGGACTCCCATCGGGACGGCAGCTATACCATCGACCCCAATTATATCTGTGCTCCGGGCGATTGGTATCTGGACGATTTCGACACCCATTACTGGACCTCGGAGCGCAACAAAGGGAAAAATCCCGAACATGATCAGTCGCTTCCGGCCTTCCGGCAGCAGGTATGCAAGTTCTGGTGCGATGACCATTATTATGTGGGTTATGACAGCAAAGCGGGAGTCCTGAATCTGCAATTCAACCCGTTCTGTACGGTCTCCATACCCTGCAGCAAGTCCAAGGCAATGATGTTCATCGAGGATTATAACAGCTACGACCTGGACGACTTTGTCAACCAGTTCGAGCGAAAAGTCTCGGACTGCGGAGACGTATACATTGACAACCTTTATCTGAAGTCGCCCCGCGGGGTAGAATTGAAATACAAGGCCAAAGAACCCGAATGCGAAATGGAGGTACTTGCACAATGAAAAGATTATTTACCCTGTTGATCATAGCCGGGACCGCCGCGCAGGCTGTCCAGGCCCAAAGTGCCATCGGACAGCTGGAACGCATGACCGGCACCTCCATCAACCGATATCATAACAATGAATCCTACCGCGCCGGTGCATCGTCCGGCTGGGACAGCGGGGGCGGGGGAGGCCTGGCCGACGCCCTGTTGGATGCCGTGGACGACTATGCCGACAAGCGCGCCGTGCGCTGGGCCGAGCGAAAGGCCGCCCGGGACGCCCTGAAGGACGAACTGCGTTACAGCCGCACCAGCCATCACAAACTCAAGGACTACAAGCCCATAGACCCCAAGGCCAACAAGACGCTGCCGGCGGGATTGGGCGCCACCGGGAATCTGGCGGTTTATGCCAAGTACGACAAAAACGCCAATCCCACCTACGGCATCTGGAATATGGAGAAGAGCAAGTGGCAGTACAAGCCGCAGTACAGCGCTCTCAGCATAGTGGGACCGCATGCCGCTGCCGCCACGCTCAAGGGCAAGGTGGGTATCATCGACCCCGCCACGGGCAAGGTTACCACGGATTTTACCTTCGACAAGTATAAGGGCTTCCACTACCCGGAAAGCGCCCTGAACACCTTCATCGCCCTGGGCAAAACCTCCCCGGAGGGCAAGGAAAGCTGGTATCTCATGATGGCCGATGCCGACGGCAAATACGTGCAGAGCGGTCCGGAGCTCTCCGCCATCTCCTGCTACGAGGACGGCACGGGCAACAAGGCGCTTTACCGGACGGCCGAAAGCAAGAAGGTGGGTATGCTCAACGAGAAAGGGAAGGAGCTGCTGCCGCCGGTGTTCGACGGTCTCATGTACCTGAAATTCACGGCCGACGACGCCTCTTGCTACCAGGCCCGCATGACAGACGGGAGCGGACACGACCGCTTTGGCGTCATCGACGAATATGGCCGCAGCATTGTGCCCTGCACCTATGATAAGGTAGAGCCCATGAACGACGGCAAATACGGCATCCGGGTGCAGCAGAATGGGAAAATGGGCTGGTACGGAACCGATGGTACAGAGATTTTCCCCGCCGGCTTCGACGACCTCCAGCTGGACCATTTCTACGACGGCAGCAAGCACCGGGCCTACTTCCGCGGCGTTTTCATTGACGAAAGGGGAGAGCAGTACAGTGCCCTCTTCGACACTGCCGGCCGCCGGCTCACCGACTTCGCTCCCGGCCTGCAGAGCGACGCCTCCATCCGCGACCTGGCCGGCCAGCTGGAAGAATACAGGATTTATTGAGCGGGGGCGTTCCCTTTCGTAGGGTTCTTACGGAAACTGGTGCTGAAGGTCATTGAGGCGGCCCGCGCCAAAGGCGCCTGCCCCCTCGGGGGGGGCTGGGGAGACTCGTGCCTCGCGACCCCGACGATGATTTAAGAATTATCCGCGAGCAGGGCGGTTACTTCTTCTTTTAGTTTTGGAAGGTCATTTATGACGATTTTCCACATAACATCATCAGTTACTGCTGCGTAGTCGTGAATCACCCGATTTCTTGTGGCTATAATGGCCTTAGAATGCGAAATGGTAATCTCCGGATCCTCTTTCAAAAGTTTGTTGGTAGCTTCTCCGATGATACCGATATTCCGTTCTATGGCACGTCTGAGCATCAGATTCTTCTGGTATTCATCAAAGCGTTTCGGGACCTGTTCAAAGAATGAATAGACCTCGTCAATAGCCGTACTTATATCGTACAGATGTGCTTTATGATGCCTGTCCATAGATAAGCTGTTTGGTTTCATCAAGTTCTTCCTTGAAATAAGGATTCTTGATAGCGTTGTATTCAACCAAGTCTACATCACGTTTCAGAAGGTCTTCCAAAGCGAACTTGAAATCAAAATAGTTCTCTCCATAGACCAGTAAAGGTAATGCGTTACGGTCAAAGATGACAGTGAAATCTACATCGCTGTCTTTGTTGAACTTGTCTGTAAGAATTGATCCAAAGACATATAGTTGCAGCACCTTGTGTTTTTTACATAAGGCGATAATCTGAGCCATATTTTTTCGAATCAACTTCATATCACCGCAAATATAACGAAAAAGACAAACAAAAAAAACGCTCCGGTCTTCCGAAGCGCTTCTTGGAGCGGAAAACGAGACTCGAGCCCGCTGACGCGGGCAGGGGCCCTACGGGCCCTCGCGCCTACACGTTACCCCCCGGCGCCAAGCGCCTGCCCCCTCGGGGGGCTCGGGGTCGCCAAGTTCGAGGCTTCCTTACAAAACAAAACGCCAACCATAAAGGCTGGCGTTTTGTTTTGGAGCGGAAAACGAGACTCGAACACTTATTCTTAATTTGTTTTTAATCAAAGAATTACAATTTCAGGTGCTTCTTGTTGGGTAATATTAGGGTAAAAATAGATGCGTTATGATGCGGTTGAATGCTGCTTTATCTATTGTTTGAACAGTTGAATTGCAATTATTTGCGGTCTTTTATTATTCTCTATTTCACCTTCCCCACTACCGCCTCTGCTGTTGCCTTCCATTGTTTGTTCCCGTTCATAAGTAACCTCCGCCAAACGTTTCTCTACTCGCTTTCCTTTCGACTTCTTCCATAAGTAAAGAAGGGGCGCGACGGCAAGTAGAATTACTATTGTTATTATAAGGCTCCAATCCATTGTTTCAGTAGTCAAACACTAGTGGGAGCTTTGGGTCTTCCCACTTACTACGATCACTAACGAATCCCTTTTCTTTTATCGCGTGAAGCAGTGTCTCAAAATCTTCGATGACGAAATATGGATATATGATTTGCAGGTCCGAATAGTATAACACTCTAATACCATGCTCTTCACATAATTGTTTCTTTAACAAGTCTCTATCGGTTGTATTCTGGAATCCGCCTTCACCACCGAAAAAATCAATAGCAGTAAAATGTTGACCGCCCTGGCATTCTATGGCCACACCATAATCGGGTAAAAAGAAATCTAACCGTAAAGCCCTGCTGCTTATTAACCAGTCGAAGGTTTTCTGGGCTACAAACCTAATCTTCTGAGAGCGAAGAAAACGCATTACGTCTCTTTCAAGATGTCTCTGATTGCACATTGGACAGCCCTGCCCATGCATGTGTCCACTGGGTGTCTGCCAGAACTCCCCGTGTTCAGGACATATAATGCAAACCTTTTCATTTGTGGCTACATACTCAACCTTACTATAATCGTATTTGTCTCCATGTGCTTTTCTGGCTCTCTCAATAAAGAACTCTTTATCATTATATTTACCAGCGCATTTAGGACAACCGGCTCCGAGAAGGTGGTTATTGGGGACCTGCCAAAATTCCCCGTGTTCTGGGCATATAATGCAAACCTTTGTTGCTGTGTTTATGTAATGCGATTTAGAATAATCATACTTACCATCATGAACGGCAGTGGCCTTCTCGATGAATTCTTCGGTTGTCAATCGTTTGCTCCCCCCACAATAAGGACAACCATATCCCCTCACATGAACCTTTACCCTCTGTTCGTATTCTCCATGTTCCGGGCAAATAATAGTAACAAAATCATTGACATTGGAGAAGTGGACTTTTGAGTAGTCATATTTGTTTTCATGAATAATAGGAGCACGCTTAAGAAAGACTTCCTCAGTTATTCTCTGTGTCCCACTACATTCAGGGCATTGTCCTCCTTTAATATGTGTGTACGGATTTTGCCAGAATTCTCCATGATCCGGACATATGATACAAACTTTTACTCTTCCTCCTTGGTAATCGACCTTGCTGTAGTCATACTTGTCACCATGAACCTTTCGGGCTTCTTTGATGAACTGCTCGGTGGTTTTCTTTGGCGTTCCGTAGCATTTCGGGCATTCAGTGCCTCGTAAATGTGCGTTGGGACTTACCCAAAATTCGCCATGAGTACGGCAGATCACACAGACTTTGACTTTATTGTTACCGACAACACGAGACTTAGAATAGTCATATTTGTCCCCGTATAATTCCTGTGCTTTGCTTATAAAACGTTCAGTGGTCATTCGAACATTTCCAGAACACTCTTTACATCCATTTCCACATAGATGCAAAGAGGGCTTTTGTTGGAATTCGCCATGTTCCGGACAGATTATGGTTACAGGAGTGGACGGGTTGACATACTTAACCTTTGAATAGTCGTACTTATCTCCGTGCACCTCCCTTGCTTTCTCAATAAACCTTTCCGTGGAGACTGTTCTTCCTACACATTGAGGGCAACCAGAACCTCTTAAGTGGTTATTTGCTGTCGGCCAGAACTCTCCATGCTTGGGGCAAATAACACAGACCTTTGAGTCAGAGCCTTTATATACCGACTTTGAATAATCATACTTGTCCCCGTGTACTTTACGAGCACCGTCAATAAAGCCTTGAGTTGTTTTTTTACGGGGCATAATGATTATACCTGTGCCTATGACTCTTATTTGTTCCCTTTACTACTATTGCATGCTCTACAAAGAAGTTGGGCATTTGAAAGAGCGGTACGACCACCCTTTGACCAAGGTAACACGTGATCTATTGTTAATTCGTCGGGATAAAAATGTTGCTTGCATTTATTACATTCATATTTTCCGTCCAAAGCGGTAAGCTTTGTGAGAAGTTCTGCCTTATCATCCGGTGTGAACAATCTTTTAGGATCAACGGATATTCCTCCGACGATAGCCTGAATACGCTCTTCAATCTCCTTGGCTTTGTCTGGAATCAGTTTCCAGGCATCTGACTTCTTGAAATCTTTAATTGATTTGTTGATGGCGTCTCTATAGTTCTTCCAAATTGAAACATCTTTTAAGTATTTGGTGGCCAGTTGGAAATACAAATCACATAAACTATAGTCAGTGAAAACGCTTGAAATAAATTTTATATATGGCCGTAAACGATTCTGGTCATACATAAATGAGCTTTCTTGTTGATTCTGGACGTATTCGGAGACGGCTTCGTTTGTCGGTTTTTTCCCATCAAGAGTCAAAACCCATTTCAGAATATGCATCTGGTTCTTTCCTCGACTATTGGACCCAAATAAGTCACAAACGGAAGGCAGATTAGCATAATCGGTAAGTTCTTCAATATAACGACCATGATACAATCCATTAAGCACCTCAAAAGATGAAAGAGGAACTCCTAATGTATTGATTCTTCTAAATATTTCTCGTTTTAATGACTCTTCACCAGAACATATAATAACTGAAAGAACAACGCCATTGAATTGTTCTTGAATTTCTGGGAGCTGTTTCCAATTCTTGTCTTTGTATTGGAGATCATTTTGACGGAAGTTTTTAATAGCTTCTATTCGTTGTTTCCCATCCAATACTTCCAACTGCCCATCTTTATTCTCCCAAAAATAGAACGCTGGTAAAGGTATACCATTAAGGATAGAATCTATAACAAGTTCTTGCTTATCTCGGTCATAAACAATCTCTCGCTGAAGATCTATATCGGAAACTATACGCCCATCGGTAACACCGCTGTATAAGTCCCCCACGGTAATTTGAGTGTTCTTTGCCATTGCTTATTTCTTTTTAATGAAGATTCTTGCAAAACATTTAGTTAAAAAGCCATCAACATTAGATGCTGTGTAGTAGGTTTGGTCTTCAGGTCTGTTGTCATAGTGAATCATCGGTGCATATCTTGCGCTTTTCATATTGCGCACAGATTTCCCATCTTTATGGATATGCATATCTTTATAGAATCTATGACATAAGGGATTCCCGGCTCCAGTAATACTCAATATTTCGAATTGTTCGGGACAATAACGTTGCAAAAATGTAATGGGGACCCCTATGATACCATCGTAATCATAAGGGATATCTTTAGTATGCTCAACATTTATTGCGTTATAATTATCATAAAGTGGATACTTTTCCGGCTCATACTCCTGGTCAAGCATAATAAACCTGTTTCGATAATTCACCGGAAGATTTGTAAACCAACAGCAGGATCTTGCTAAGTTATCTTGTTTCCCTACACGTGTTCCATCGGGACGAATAAACCCTGCTAAATGGTAATGATAACCCAACCACATTTCATTCCTCTGAATGTGAGCTGTGCACTGCCACCCAAAATTGAACACCTGATTGCCATCGAAAATTGAACACTTTGAGATCATTTGCAAGGGTCATTGGCTGGGCCCGCTCGTAATGGAGCGAGGCGTAGCCGAGCGGAATGGAGGG